>Ga0335398_10004068_pt1 | contig 20710 bp, 24 predicted proteins | sample BON03_FD_205742 | JGI IMG/M metagenome (GOLD analysis project Ga0335398, IMG submission 205742) | Freshwater microbial communities from Lake Bonney liftoff mats and glacier meltwater in Antarctica - BON-03 (spades assembly) (version 2) | ecosystem: Environmental > Aquatic > Freshwater > Ice >... | reverse complement strand
GCGATTATTAAAACGTCCCATTGCAGTAAAATTTTTATGAGAAGTAGACAAAACTAAAGTTTTTACGTAATTTGAAGATATGTTTGCAAACATTTATAGGCTCCTTTTTAAGTTTGATCACAAAAAAGAAGCCTATACTTTTTTAGAAATAACTTCTAGATCGAATCTTTCATTCGATTTCAATTAATTTGCGGAAGTCCTGTAAATATAAGAACGCTCATTAATTAAATACTCACCTTGTAAAAAAAGAACTCTTATGAAAAATATAACATTTTTGACCTATACATTTATATTACTTATTTCATGTCTAAAGGCAGATGCCTCTTTTCCGTGGTGGATTGGTTTAACCATTCCAGCAACAAAAACGTTAGCAATGCAAGTTGATCGTCTAACGGAAGAAGAAACCACTGAATTATCAAAAACAACAGATGTTTATGTTGATGAATATGCGATAAATTCAAAAAATAGATTTTTAACAACATCTTTCATAATGGGTGCTATGCAATTACAAGCATTTATGAAACAAGAGTCTGATCAATTTAATTGCTACTTTGCAGCGAACTGTTTTTTCACAGCTCTTTATACACAAAAAATATTATCCAATAGAGCTCACAACAAATTGATACGACAAGAGCTTACATTCAGAGAATTACTGGCAGAACAAGAAGTAAAAACTATGACTCTATCGGCACAACAAGAACTTAAAATGATGAATGAGTTAAAAAAACAAGAGCTCAACATGATAGATCAGCTCAAAAAAAATCAACGCATGGTCGAAGCAACCAGTGCCGCTGAAATAGAAAAAGTTCAAAATATAATTCAAGAAGTTTATCATTGTGACATGCAGCAGCTCGTTGATCAATTAGGTTCAGAAAACAAAGCAATGAGATTTCAGATTGTAGAAATGCAAGATCGTTTAGCAGTCGAATGTGATAGAAATGCATCGAACGAACATTTAAAGTTTTTTTTAACAAATTATGCAAAACAAGAAATGAAAAAAATAAAAGATAGTCACGTATCGCAAAAATCATTAACGGATTCAGTAGAAGATCAAGCTTATGATTCTTATAATTTATCAAACATAGAAGGAATAGATTAAATTTATCTATTAACTTCTTCACTGCTATTTTCACGATTACATTTGCAGCAACAGAACACCAAATAACAAGCTTCTCGTCTTGCAACTTCCTCTACTTCTAAAGATTGGTGTGCATGATTCGCTTCTGGTTCTGTTGGTGTATCGAAAAGATAACCAAAGGGTGTAAATTCATTTGATTCTGCAGGTTGATTTTCGCTTCTGGGCTGGGGCTCTTCTGGTGCTTGGCTTTGAGGTAAACGATGTTGAGTTGGAATTACTGATATAGAAGACTGAGCTTCTACTGCAGTTGCTTGCAGAGCAGGATGTACTTTATTACCTTGAACCTTAAAAGGATAAAAAGTCCTGATTTCTTCTGAAGAAAACAAAATCGACGGTAAACAAAAAACTAAAATAAAATTTAAATACATCATTTATAAAAACTCTTTCTTTTTTCGCGATCTTCTTGATGCTTTTTACGATCTTTTTCACGTTTGTTTTGAACAAAAGTTGCATTAAGAGATTGGCAGACCTCTATTCTTTTGTTTGCCAAACATTCTTCTTTTTTTATTAAATCTTCTTGTTTTTCAGATTCTTTTTTAGCCTCTTGAAGACGATTCTTCAACTTTGATGCCGAACTAACTGAGCTTGTTGAGCTAGCTGAACTTATTGAGTCAGTTGATTTTCTTTCATTAGAAAATTCAGATCCAAATAAGCCATTATTTAAAAATGCTAAAAACAGAAAGGTAATAGCGTTATACTTTATCATAAAAAATCCAATACATCATAAAACCTCTATATAAATATATTATACTCTTAAAAAAGCCTTGTAACAATACTTGTTGTGTTAAATTTAATACAACCCTTTGACGTTATAACACATTATGGTATCATGAAATTGTAGTCTTACTACATCTTTGAAATTTATGGGGGCGCACTGGCTTCGACGTATTGTTGATCACTAGAGGTGCATGTCGAGCTTTTCGTAGAGTGCTCGTAAAAAAAACTATGAAAATAAAATAAATGTAGAAACTAATAGTTCTATTGGAAACCAACACGCAGGTGCTAAGTTTATGTCACCAGTGGCATTTGCTTAAACCCGTTTGGTTTTTCTTGTTAGCAAAACGTATCTATTCGTCGAGCTAACTCGTATTATAAATATATAGGTTTTACGCTGTAGGTTACTTTTTTTTGTAAGGCGTAAATATCACAAAATAAACTTGGCTACAATTCTATGTCTTCGAGGTTGCAGCTGAGTATATTCGGAGAATAAGCATGTAGTACCTGTAGAGAAAGGTAGTACGGACATGGGTTCGATTCCCATCGCCTCCACCAATATTTTGATTAAAAATATTTGGTTGGCCCCATAAAATTCTTAATCAAAAAATAAATTCTTATTTCTCAACTTTTTATTCGTATCTTTATTGCATGCAAATAATTTCCAAAATCAATTAACACTACCATCCAGACTTGACATTCAAAATCCTTCATGGAAATATACTCAATTTCAAATTCATCAAAAAAAGAGTGATTCTTTTTCTCTTCTCATAAAAAAATGGAATAATCTAACTGATTTAATGTACCGAGAAGCTTTTCGTAAAATTTACAACGAATTACGATTACCTCAACAACAAATAGTTTTTTATTGTTAATTAAGCAAGACTTGATTTCAGATATAAGCTTTTTTTTTGCTCTTTTTTATCTTGCGTAAACGTATAATAACATTTTTCAGAATAAGGCTGTACAGTGACTTTCCATTTTTCTTGACCATGTTTTATGACATGATGTATTCTATGCAAATAGATCAATTATCCAGACTTTGCCAAAGGCTATGTCGGACTTACATCATGTATGAAAGATCGTTCTTATGAACAAGTCATATGTATTGCCAATCATATTTTTTTTAATAATGATTCATTGTTGTACGATGCAAGCTAAAAATGATGATATTAGTTTTTTTACTCACTACTTAACTTGTGTGGAATCAAAAACACCTATTCAATTTCCAAAAAAAGATAATCATGCATCAGCGTCACAGCATTATCAAAATGAAGAACATCATTTTAATGCTATGCTGCAACGTTCTTTTGTAGTGGAATTTTCAGGTATGCACATTCGTATGACGAACGAAGATTTTCATTTATTAGCATTAATTTATCGTGATAATCCGCATTGCACTCAAGAACATGTATATGCCTCGCTTGCACAAAGTTCTGTTATCAATAGTTTGCAGCAGTTTTATCCTCAAGCTAATAAACGTGCAAATTGTATTCAAGATGGTATTTTTATTGACCCAGGTCATTTTAAACATGTTGAAGATTCAGGCGCTCGGATTGCTGATCTGAACACATATGGTAAAAAATCCCTAAAAGCGTTGCATAATCAGCAACAATCAGATCTGCAAGCGTGTCGTAAAAGAGATCTTTCTGCAAAAATTTTATCTAAAGAGCAGAAAAAAATAATAGAAACTAAATATCAGCACAAGCTATCTGATTTACAAGCAAAGCAAGATCAAGAAAAAAGGGAGGGCTATCTCTCTGTCGCTAAAAAAACATTCAAGAACAGTTGAGTGCAGCAGCCTTAGATGCTGCTCAAAAAAAAGAAGAACATGTAAAACAAGTAGCAGCGCAAAAACTTAAAAAAGAACAAGACGCAGCATCATCTGCAATTCTCCATGATTTATATGGCAAACATAAAACAATTATTGATGCAGAATTACATTATCTATCAACAGAAAATAACAATGCCTTTAATGATACGATACAGAAACGTGTTCAAGCGCTTGAAGAGTCGATTGCTAATCCAACAGCTACGATGCAACGTTATGTGATGAAAGATTTAACAGCAGGATTTATGCTAGCAAATGATCTTGATCGGCAGCAATTTCAAAAAGTTGATGGATTGTCTATTCAACATCAATTGACGCAAGAGCTTCTTGATGTGTTAGATGCAATTGCCGACTTTGCTTTACAACATCCGCATCAGGCATTGCAGCAGCATCTTGCAAATTATTGTGCCAATGTATCATCGCTAACACAACAAGCAAATCAAAGACATGAGATACCGATTGCTGTTCAAGGAACGAATTGTTGTCATAGCATTGAGCATTATCTAAAAGGGATGGTTTCTGGAGTTGAGCAAGCGTATCAACACTTTCAAACAGCTGTGCGCTATCTACAACCAACATTGGAAGAATATGCACTGATCATCGAACAACATGCATTACAAGGAGTTGCTATTGGCTATGGTTTAGAAGCGATGGCGACGGCAGGAATGATTGCAGCGCCAACAGTAACTGTTGCGGCAACAGGTATTATCATTGCAGTAACAGCATATGTCATGGCGCCATTATGTGCTCAAGCAATGATTGATACAGTAGCTTTCGGCGGAGCTTGCATTACGGGAAATTGGGGTAAAGTCGGAAACGATCTTGATAACTTTGGGAAATTTATAAGTTCACGAGAAACAGTTGCTCGTATGGCAGAATTTGCAGGCACGGCGGCAGTGCCAACGCCAAATTTAAGTTGTGTTGTAGATAAAATTTTTTCGTTGCGACCGGTGATTACATCGGTACAAAATACATCAGGAGAAATGGTTCAGTCGTTATATCTCATGAGTAAAAACCAATTACAAAAAGTGTATGCACAAGGAGTCGAGTTATTACAACTTCCTGAATTTGTTAATTTTAACATGTCATATAAAAAAATATGTGATTTAATTTTTTTGATATTTTACCCAAGAGTCATCCGGCATTTACAGGAATAGAAGCAGGATTTTTCAGTTCGGGTGAGCAAGCAATGTTAACAAATTTATTTACTCAAGCTCAAGGATCAGTAGCCGGTGAGATGATAAAAAGTGGGATAGCACAAACAATTTTAAGCCAATATCCAGAGCAATGTCATTCTTTTTTATTAACAGACATTGGTTCTAAAATAGCGAAATCTATAAAGCAAGATTATGAAAAGAAACGATTGATTAATGTTGCAAGGCAATATAATAAGTTACTTGCAAATCAAATGTCTCAAGAAAAAATAGATATTTTTTGTAAATGCCATGAAATTTCTATTGTACCAGATACTGTGTGCAGTCGCATTGAACAAGCCAGTATAAATTTTTATAACAATAACAATGAATATCAAGATCTTAAGATACAAACAAAACATATTTTTTATCCAAATTTAAAGGTTAAATTTAATGCTGATTATCAAAATATTGCTAGAGTTGAGTTAAATGGATTTCATCATGATGAATTTGCTACTTTAGAAGGGTCTGGATTGTTTACATTTCTTAATAAAGTATATGGAAGTACAGCATTTGGCGCTGAAGAATGTTTTATAGCTGGGTTAGATTTTGGTGATGGAATTATAGTTGATAAAGTTAAGACATTTTTCTCTTCTAACTGGTCAAAAGAAAAGGTTTTGGAAGTTATAGCAAATGCATTAAATAACGTTATAGAGGATGTAACTGAGTTAGGAAATCCAAATAAAAAATATTTATGTCGAAGTGCAAGTAAGTTATTTTTAGAAATTATTATTGATAAAAATAATAGTATTATATCAGCTTATCCAAGTATGAAAAATTTTCAGGAGTTACAATGAAATTATATGCTTTCATGGAAAAAAATAAAGAATACGATGTTTATCGGTCTAAAGGCTTAAATGATTATCGTTTTTTTATTATATTGCAATTATTTGGATATGATTTTAGGTCGGGAGAACTTTTAGCGTGGTTAGATGATGAAAAAAAAGAATCAATAGGAAGTGAATGGGTTAATATTGAAAAAGAAAGAGGTAAAATAGTTTTATATGATTTAAGTCCATTTTTTGGAGATGATACTTATTCTTCAATTAACAGCATGTTGGAAGAAGCTGAATCATTTGAAATGTCAGTTGAAAATTTCAGAGAAGTTTTGCAAAAATGGGAAGAATTACGAACTTCAAGACCTGATATTATTTTAATTGTTATTCACGAAGATAATCATCTTTCTTTAGAAATAGATCCTTCTGTTATTCAACAATATCAAGATGCTGGTTATGCTTTTGATAGTAACAAAAAATAGTATTTGGAAGTTATAGCAAATGCATTAAATAACGTTATAGAGGATATAACTGAGTTAGGAAATCCAAATAAAAAATATTTATGTCGAAGTACAAGTAAGTTTTTTTTAGAAATTATTATTGATAAAAATAATACAATTATATCCGCCTATCCAAGTATCAAAAATTTTGAGGTATTAAAATGAAAGCGTATATAACATTATTACCCATGAAAACCGGGGGTTATAGAGTAGCTGAGTCTGTTGATTACAGATTTGCAGCGATAACCAAATTGTTTGGATATGATTTTAGGTCGGGAGAACTTTTAGCGTGGTTGGATGATGAAAAACAGCCATCAACTACAACAGAATGGGTTAGCATTCGAAAAAAAGATGAGAAAATAGTTTTATATGATTTAAGTCCATTTTTTGGAGATGATACTTATTCTTCAATTAACAGCATGTTGGAAGAAGCTGAATCATTTGAAATGACCATTGAAAATTTCAGAGAAGTGTTGGAAAAATGGGAAGAATTACGAACTTCAAGACCTGATATTATTTTAATTGTTATTCACGAAGATAATCATCTTTCTTTAGAAATAGATCCTTCTGTTATTCAACAATATCAAGATGCTGGTTATGCTTTTGATAGTAACAAAAAATAGTATTTGGAAGTTATGGCAAATGCATTAAACAACTTTGTAGAGGATGTTACTGAGTTAGGAAATCCAAATAAAAAATATTTATGTCGAAGTACAAGTAAGTTATTTTTAGAAATTATTATTGATAAAAATAATAGTATTATATCAGCTTATCCAAGTATGAAAATTTTTCAGGAGTTACAATGAAATTATATATAACATTATTACCTATGAAAACCGGGGGTTATAGAGTAGCTGAGTCTGTTGATTACAGATTTGCAGCGATAACCAAATTGTTTGGATATGATTTTAGGTCGGGAGAACTTTTAGCGTGGTTGGATGATGAAAAAAAAGAATCAATAGGAAGTGAATGGATTAATATTGAAAAAGAAAGAGGTAAAATAGTTTTATATGATTTAAGTCCATTTTTTGGAGATGATAGTTATTCTTCAATTAACAGCATGTTGGAAGAAGCTGAATCATTTGAAATGTCAGTTGAAAATTTCAGAGAAGTTTTGCAAAAATGGGAAGAATTACGAACTTCAAGACCTGATATTATTTTAATTGTTATTCACGAAGATAATCATCTTTCTTTAGAAATAGATCCTTCTGTTATTCAACAATATCAAGATGCTGGTTATGCTTTTGATAGTAACAAAAAATAGTATTTGGAAGTTATAGCAAATGCATTAAATAACGTTATAGAGGATATAACTGAGTTAGGAAATCAAAATAAAAAATATTTATGTCGAAGTACAAGTAAGTTATTTTTAGAAATTATTATTGATGAAAACAATAGTATTATATCAGCTTATCCAAGTATGAAAAATTTTCAGGAGTTACAATGAAATTATATGCTTTCATGGAAAAAAATAAAGAATACGATGTTTATCGGTCTAAAGGCTTAAATGATTATCGTTTTTTTATTATATTGCAATTATTTGGATATGATTTTAGGTCGGGAGAACTTTTAGCGTGGTTGGATGATGAAAAACAGCCTTCAACTACAACAGAATGGGTTAGTATTCGAAAAAAGATGAGAAAATAATTTTATATGATTTAAGTCCATTTTTTGGAGATGATACTTATTCTTCAATTAATAGCATGATAGAAGAAGCTGAATCATTTGAAATGACCATTGAAAATTTCAGAGAAGTGTTGGAAAAATGGGAAAAATTACGAACTTCAAGACCTGATATTATTTTAATTGTTATTCACGAAGATAATCATCTTTCTTTAGAAATAGATCCTTCTGTTGTTCAACAATATCAAGATGCTGGTTATGCTTTTGATAGTAACAAAAAATAGTATTTGGAAGTTATGGCAAATGCATTAAACAACGTTATAGAGGATGTAACTGAGTTAGGAAATCCAAGTAACGACCCCGGACTAAAGTCCAGGGCTTTCAAAAATGAAATTGCCCATTCATCCCCGGCCTTGAAAGGCACAGGGTTTTCTGGGCAGGACAATAAAACATTGTATATGGGCTTTGGAGATTGGCTTATTGATGAAGAAATTGATAATCAATTTTGGGAATAGCTACCAGAATATCTTTAAAAAAATATAAATTCTTATTTTTTCAACTCTCGTATAAATTTCAATAGAAATAGACAAGAATAATAGCTTAGTTAAACTATCATTAAAATTTGAGTAGCTAACTAAAAGGTCTAAAAAATGAAATTTAAATTCTTATTTCTCAACTTTTTATTCGTATCTTTATTGCATGCAAATAATTTTCAAAATCAACTTTCATTACCATCAAGTCTTGATATTAATAATCCTTCATGGAAATATACTCAATTTCAAATTCATCAAAAAAAGAGTGATTCTTTTTCTCTTCTCATAAAAAAGTGGAATAGTCTAACTGATTTAATGTATAGAGAAGCTTTTCGTAAAATTTACAACGAATTACGATTATCTCAGCAACAAATAGATTTTTATTTAAAAACTAAACAGTTTCTTGATGTCTATGGTGAACATGTACGTAATAATCACCCTGATTTTTTTGAAACCCAACCTGAAGTTGATCCAATTGTTGCAAACTACATACAAATGAAATTAAATTATGTTTATCCAGAAAAACCTCTTAATGTAATTTTTACTGATAATACATATATGCTTGCAACTTCATTTGGAACCAATGAGTCTGGTTATAGCTTAGTTGTCAATACTGATAACTATAGCACTGAACAGATTAATTTAGTCTATGATTTTTATTCGCAAAATAAATATATGTATCATATTGAACCGGCAACAAGCTTGTATAGTTCACGAGCAATAGAAGTTACCAACTTACTTCACTTTGGAATAACTCAAGCAATATCTCAGATTGTACATCAAAGCGATTTCCGCATTAAAATGTTTGTACTCTTTAACTTTAATAAAAAAATTTTATCGGAAGAAGCTCTTTCTTACTATTCTAATTTTCTTCAATTTCAATCTCTTGCTGAGTCATGTTTACAATCAAACAATCCAGTAGAAGTTGCGGTTTTCACAGAACCTTTTTTTGAGAATTTTGACCAAAAATATCTTATTTTATGGCGTGACTTTATAGAAGATTTAAAAAATTGCTACGAAGAAGAAGATTTAGCCGCCTATGAAAAACATTCACTTGAAGCGCGAAGAGCTCAATTGTATACCGAAAATGAGTAACTGCTCAAAAAAAGTTTTTGTTAGCTCTTGTTTTTTTTATGTTTTTTATTTTTATGCACTCGTTCAATGCTGATATCATCATCTGCTACAGCACTACTTGTACCAGCTCCCGCAACTGGTGTTTCAGTATCCTTAAAAGGCTCAAAACATATCGGGCAATCTGCTGCATAAACTTCAGTAAGATCAAGAGGTCTCGATTTTACGCCTTTTTTATACGAACGAGTATCCCAAACTTTTTTTTCACAAAATGAGTTAAGACACCATTTTATATTATTATTACGACAATGTTTAAAGCAGCTTCTGTGAATCTGAAGATCACACTGGCAAGGCTGAATAATGTCTTGAGATGGTGTTCCATGCAATCCAGGACCAACACATTTTTTACGTACAGACTTTGCATGTTCATCAATATAATTATGGACATACAACCTTAAAAAAACTTGCGCTGAGGCTAAGTCATAAAGTCGCTCGTCTAGATATTCTTGTTCATCAACTATAACTGTTCCTGGCACTTCTCTGACAACATTGTATCTGAAAGTAATGTCAGAAATAAGAGCATTAGGTAAAAGCAATGCGCTTTCGTTTATTGCTTTATTTATCATTTCAAGGGTAATGCCTGAATACTCCTGTGAAAATTCTTGTAGTCCTATTTTTTTATACAATGCTCCATAGATGAAAAATTGTTGAAGTTGAGCGTGTACCGTATCAATAGTGCCAACTTCTTTTTTTTCACCGACCACTAATGGTACTACTGGTCTTAATGGTGGAACTACTAATTCTGGTGCAATACCATCTTCCTGGAGCCCATCCTCTGTTTCTTCCTCATCCTGTTCATCTTCAAAATAAATATGCTCACTTGGTTGAGCAGCAAAATGTCCATTCAAACCTATTTCTTCATCAGAAGGATACTCTTGTCGAGGATAATCAGATTGATTATCTGATGCCTGTAATGATACAAACATATTGATTATGCAAAAAGTCATTAACAATTTCATCTTCATCTATTGACTCCCACTGAACATTAAAAAAATTTTATCAAAAATTAACAGCAGTTAAAATTATATCGATTATTAAAATAATACAAAGTAGAGAATAAAATCAATACGAAGACCTGGTCTTTATTTTTCGTTATGAAAAAATAAATAATATCGATTTAAAATCATAAAAATAAAAAAACTCTTGATAAAAAAAATGAAGATTTTTTAAAGTTAACTCACAACACAGCAAATCAAGTGAAGGGTTTAGGGGGTGAACCATGCATAAATTGATTTGCTGTTATCTATTCAAGAATTTTTTTTTATTGTATCTTTTTTAAAATATAAATTTTCATTCTTTTATAAAAATGAGTAATAATGGAACCATATTCGAGAACTACTTTAGATATCTGTCAAGCTTTAGAAACTAACAGCATGCAAGGCCTTACAAATAAACAGGCTGCTCAAAAATTATTAGACCATGGCAAAAATGAACTTCATATAGAAAAGCCTCAATCAATATTTTTCCTGTTTCTTTCTCAATTCAACGATACTTTAACCTTTAGCCTTTTTGGTGCTGCTGTTTTTATTTTCTCAATAGGAGAAGTTACTGATGCATCAATTATTATTGGCATTTTAATGTTTAATGGAGTCATAGGAACCGTACAAGAAAAAAGAACAGAAAAAATGTTACAAGGCTTGCAAACTTTTTTCAAATGTGAATCTTTTGTTGTAAGAGAAGGCCAGCAACAAATTATAGCTAATGAGTTTATTGTTCCGGGCGATCTTATCTACCTATCTTCAGGAGAAAAAGTTCCCGCGGATGCAAGAATTATATCATCTACAAATCTAACGGTTGATGAGTCTCTTTTAACCGGAGAATCATCCTGTGCAATAAAATCTGATACTGTTTTATCTAAAAAAAATATTCCAATTGCAGAACAAGAAAACATGCTTTTTGCCGGTACCTATATTTTAACAGGCCAAGCAACAGCTCTTGTTTTAACAACTGGTGAAAACACAGAAACTGGTAAAATTCATTCTGCTATTCAATCGATTGACACCAGCACACCATTAAAAAAAGATCTTGAAAAAATAACTCATTGGATTTTAATTTTTATAGCAATTATGTGCTCATTGCTTCTTGTTATTGGTCTTGCAACAGGCAAACCACTTGTTGATTTATTAGTTATGATTACAGCACTATTTATTTGTGTTGTGCCAGAAGGATTACCTGTTGTCTTAACTATTATTTGCATATCTGGTGCATATAAAATGTCGCAACGAAACATCCTCGTCAAAAGAATCAAGGCAATAGAATCACTTGGAAGAGTTGATGTTATTATTACTGATAAAACAGGAACTTTAACACGTAATGAAATGATTGTTACCAAGGTCTTTGTCGATGAAGAATCTTTAGATGTTTCTGGGGTAGGATATCACGTTCAGGGCTCTATAGAAAATCATGAAAAACATAGAACATCCTTGGATAAGATAGCAATTGGATGTGCATTACTTAATGATACTCATATTGAATTTGATCAAACCTTAGATACTTTCAAAATAAAAGGCAATCCAACACAAGCCGCTGCTTTTATTTTTTCACAAAAAATATCTCCTGATATTAAAACTAAAATTCAAAATTATAAAAAAACACACACAATACCTTTTGATACATCATATAAATATGCGGCTCAATTTTATGAAAAAGATGCAATCAATACTGCATTTGTTTTTGGAGCTTCAGAAGTTGTTTTAGCTCTATGCAAAAACAATAATGCTGAAATTCAAAACCGCTTAGACCAATACCTCAGCCAAGGTTATCGAGTTGTTGGGGTTGCTCAAAAAACATATAGCCCTCATGATGAAACTAGTCTTCCTGACCATCAAAACATTATAGCATCGGATCTTAATTTCTTAGGATTTTTAGCCATGAATGATGAGCCTCGAGAAAATCTTGAGTCGGTTATAAAGAATGTTGTTAAAGCAAAAATACAGATTATTGTGGCTACCGGTGATCACCCCCATACAGCTCTCAGTGTTGCTCAAAGTATTGGGATCGTTAATAACAGTAAAGACATAATTACAAGCAAAGATTTTGAAAAATTAAACGACACAGAGGTCTTTAATCTTTTGAAAAATAAAAATTTTGTATGTGCTCGATTTTTAGCTCAAGATAAATTACGCCTGGTTAATATTTTTAAAAATCATGGAAAAGTAGTTGTAACAACCGGAGATGGGATCAACGATGTTCCGGCACTCGTTGCGTCAGATGTTAGCATTGCTATGGGTAGTAGAGGTGCACAAATCACAAAAGAAACCGCTGATATCATTTTAACTCGTGATTCATTCGAAAATATTATTTACGCCATACAACAAGGTCAAGCTATATTTAATGCACTCCGTCGAGCTATTCTTTATTTTTTAATCAGTAATGCAAGTGAAGTTTTCATTATTTTCTTTGCACTGATATCAAATATTCCATTACCACTTTTACCATCACAAATTTTATTACTGAATTTAATGACCGATGGTTTCTTGGATGCAGCTTTAGCTATGGAACCAATCGAAACAAAAAATACGAAAATTTCTTCTAAAAAAAACATCTCTATTTTTGATGCTTCAATTATGTATAAAATAATATACCTTGCTTTACCGGCAAGTGTTATGAGTCTTGGATTGTTTTTATGGTTCTATAAAACCGACCTTGCCCTTGCACGAACTTTAACGTTCACAACCTTGATTATGTTTCAATGGTTTAATGCAATGAATTGTAGATCAGAAACGAAATCTGTTTTTAAAATTGGTCTATTTTCTAACTTTTGGCTCACCGCTGCAACCGTCGCTATACTTGGGCTTCAGTTATTAGTCGTTTATGCGCCATGGATGCACTATGTGTTCCATACAGTGCCTATTTCAGCATGTCATTGGGCATATGCTTTTATGGTGTCTTGCACAATTTTAATTGCAGAAGAGCTTCGCAAGTTTATGACCAAATAATCTTTTAGGTTTTCTAAATTGACTAAGTATGCAAAAAAAGCTAAGATTGCAGCATATTTGTCAATATTATTTACTTTTTCATACATTTTATATCGTTAGGGTTTATACATGAAATCATTTAAGTTAGCACTTGTTGCAACAGCTTTATTAACGTCACAGGCAATTATATCAGAAGCAAATTTGCAGCAAAAATCAAGCTATGATGCAAATCATAAAGCTGCTATTGTTTCTATCTTTACAGAACAGATAATCAAAGATTCAAAACATGGTGCAGAAATCCAAGCACGTATGATGAAAGAACAACAATTATTGACAGCATCATTTCCTGCAATACAAGAAAAGATGAAATCTCAAGAATCTGCAATTATGCAAGGTCAAGAGAGTTTAAACAAAGAAGCAAAAAACTTTGAAACTCAGGCGCCTATGTTAGACCCAGAAGCTCGCACAAGAAAAATTGATGAGCTACAAGAAAAACGTGCAAACTTAGAAGAAATGTCTGCAATGTTTCAAAGAGCTGTTCAGAAATTCAATGATGATAGCAAAAAAATCGAACAGCGTCTTATGGCTATGTACCAAAAAGAAATGGGTACACTAGAACAAAAAATCAGAAACGTTGTTGAAGAATTAGCAAAAGTTCACCATTGGGATATTGTAGTAACTAAAGAATCTACAATTTTCAGTAGTTCAAAAATTGATGTTACATCAATCGTTATTAACAAACTTGATGCTATTTTCGAAAAAGAATTAGCTGAAAAAGTTGCTGCACAAAAAGCAAAAACAACAAAATTAGCTGATAAAATAACTAAAGCTTAATAATTTATGAAGCAAAATAACGCTCTTGTTATTCCAACTTTAGAAATAAAAGCAATAATAGGCCTTGGTAATCCAGGGCCTGCTTATTCTAAAACTCGTCACAATATTGGCTTTGAAATCGTCAATGCCTTGGCCAATCAATATTATGGTTCATGGGAATCTAAAAAAGGCATGGTCACCTGCTCAATTTTTATTCATGATAAAAAAATCTTATTGATTAAACCCACATCCTTCATGAACAACTCCGGACAAGTCATGCCTGCTCTTGCAAAACAAGGAATCAAGCAAGATAACATTCTTGTTATACATGACGAGCTTGAATTAGCTTTTGGTGTCTCAAAGCTGAAATTTGGAGGAAGCGCTAAAGGACATAATGGCCTCAAGTCTATCATAGCTCACGGTGGATCAGATTTTTTACGATTACGATTTGGTATAGCTCGCCCAATCAATCGAGAAGAAGTTCCAAATTATGTTTTAGCTAAATTTCACGAACCTCAAGACTTGATGGATGAAAGCATCGATCAAGCAATTTCAATCGCTATCGACTATCTAGCTGAATAATTAACCTGTTTTAAAAAAATCTATCCTGGTCAATTCAACTTAACCAAACAAAATTCTATCCGGCTTGTTAATCAACAGATCCAACTCTTCATGTAACTTTTTATCATCAGATTATATTTTTAAAAAAGTCTCTGTTTTTAGATCTTTTTTAAAACACCCCTACCCATTTGTAATCATTTCAGACTGTGATAATATTAACTCTAAGTAAAGACAAACATTTCTATTAGAGATTGTTATATCTCAAAAAAAGAATAAAGGCATAATATGAATATAAATAAAAACAAATTGATACTTGGTTTATTAATGCTTATGGGCATGGGGCAAGTTATCTGTAAAAATGACAATCAAAACTTGATTAAAGCTATTTATGATCGAGATCATACTGAAATTAAAAAATTAGTAGCTTCGGGAGTTGATGTTAATAAATTAGATCAGGATGGTTTTACAGCATTATACCATGCTGTTGATGAATGTCATGACTTAGAAAGTGTTAAAATACTTATTGAACAAGGCCATGCAGAAATTAATGATGATTTAATATGTGACTTATTTGATGAATACGAGGATCTCATTGATCTTGGACTTGCTTTTTATATATCAGGATATGACAATATTGGAACAAACGAGCTCACTGATTCTGGATTTAAAAATATTGCTAGTGAATTTTGTTCTCTTGATCCTTATTCCATTACTGATGGTAAAAATGCTTTATTTCAGTATGCAGATATAATTTTTGAAATTATAAAATATTTAACACCTCATACAGACACAACAAAACAAGATGATTCTGTGGAGTCTTCTATAGAACAATTAGTGAAACTTTTCATACATCTGATCGCTCAAATGAAAGAAGATAGCATAACATCTAACAACATGTTTGAATTCATGTTGTTAGATTATGATGTTCAAAGATGCTTTTATGAAGGTGATTTTATAGGAACCTCTCAAGGCGTAAGATCTAAGTCAGATGTTATTAAAGAACTTGAAAGAGTTGTTAAACAATTAGAACAAATAAATTCTTTGTTAAAGGCATAATATGAATATAAATAAAAATAAATTGATGCTTGGTTTATTAATGCTTATGGGCATGGGACAAGTTATCTGTAAAAATGACAATCAAAACTTGATTAAAGCTATTTATGATCGAGATCATACTGAAATTAAAAAATTAGTAGCTTTGGGAGTTGATGTTAATAAATTAGATCAGGATCGTCACACAGCATTATTTCATGCTGCTGAGTCTCAAAATTTAGAAAGTGTAAAAATTCTTGTTGAACAAGGCCATGCAAAAATTGATTCTTTTTTAGCGTCAAAATTGTTTAACCTGTATATAACCTATTGGACTCAAGGAGTTAGTTTTTATGTATTAGGATATGATAATATTTTTGTACCAATACTTGAAAAACATACTGATAATTTTTTTTCTACTGCTACTCACACTATTGTTGATGGTAAAAATTCTTTACTTCAATACGCAGATCAAACTTTTGAAATTATCAATTTTTTAATGGAATCATCTATCTCTTCTGTTAAATATGATCAAGATTTTATAGATATTTTATCAGAATTAAAGAAAAATTTAATTGATAACATTACTACTATGAAAAATGATAACAAAGCATATGACAACATGATTCAAGGTGCTCTTGCAGAGCCAATCAGTGAAGATGAATTTACAGGCACTTCTCAAGGCGTACGATCTAAATTAGATCTTATCAAAGAAATGGAAAGAGTTGTTAAACAATTAGAACAAATAAATTCTTTGTTAAAGGCATAATATGAATATAAATAAAAATAAATTGATACTTGGTTTATTAATGCTTATGGGCATGGGGCAAGTTATCTGTAAAAATGACAATCAAAACTTGATTAAAGCTATTTATGATCGAGATCATACTGAAATTAAAAAATTAGTAGCTTTGGGAGTTGATGTTAATAAATTAGATCAGGATCGTCACACAGCATTATTTCATGCTGCTGAGTCTCAAAATTTAGAAAGTGTAAAAATTCTTGTTGAACAAGGCCATGCAAAAATTGATTCTTTTTTAGCGTCAAAATTGTTTAACCTGTATATAACCTATTGGACTCAAGGAGTTAGTTTTTATGTATTAGGATATGATAATATTTTTGTACCAATACTTGAAAAACATACTGATAATTTTTTTTCTACTGCTACTCACACTATTGTTGATGGTAAAAATTCTTTACTTCAATACGCAGATCAAACTTTTGAAATTATCAATTTTTTAATGGAATCATCTATCTCTTCTGTTAAATATGATCAAGATTTTATAGATATTTTATCAGAATTAAAGAAAAATTTAATTGATAACATTACTACTATGAAAAATGATAACAAAGCATATGACAACATGATTCAAGGTGCTCTTGCAGAGCCAATCAGTGAAGATGAATTTACAGGCACTTCTCAAGGCGTACGATCTAAATTAGATCTTATCAAAGAAATGGAAAGAGTTGTTAAACAATTAGAACAAATAAATTCTTTGTTAAAGGCATAATATGAATATAAATAAAAACAAATTGATACTTGGTTTATTAATGCTTATGGGCATGGGAGAAGTTATCTGTAAAAATGATAATCAATATGATCATTTAATAGCCCAAGAAATAAAACAAACTTTATTAGAATTACAGTCTGTACAAGCAAACATCGATTTTTATAACTACGAAGAGCTGCAATATCTTATCCAAGAATGTATACAGTCAGGATACCAACTTTCATTAATTTCTAAGAAAGAATGGAAAAAAATGAAAAAAAGTTCTCCTGAAGTTTATGAAATGGCACAAAAAGCATCAAAGAAAATAGATAAAATTCTAAAATTATTACAAAACGCAATGTATTAAAATAAGTCTATTATTCTGATACTGAAAAAAATCATTTAAGGATATAAATATGAATATAAAAAAGTTTTATCACTTTTGACTCTAAGTTTAATGATATTTTCAACCGGAGATGCTCGTCATAAATCAATGCCATTAAAACAGTACTCGCAGGCAGATTTTAAAACAGCAGGAGCAGTTACTTTTGATTACAAAGTTTTTACAAAAAAAGATTGTAATCAAAAGTATCTTGGCGCTAAAAACATAATCAATAAAGGATATCAAACTGTTCAGATCACTATTAAAAATAATAGTAAAAATGACATAAATTTATCTTTATCTGATTTTAGCTTTCCATGTATAAGCAGTGACGAAGTTGCTAGTAAATTGCATAGAAATGGCCTAGCCCGAGGTTTTGGTTTTGGAATAGGTGCTATACTTGGTAATGAATTATCAGTACCAAGTAGTGATGTATTACTAATACCTGCAGTTATCCAGGGTTTTGGTGCAAATGACTATAATGATCAGATTGATAATGATTTTTCTAAAAAAGAATTAAGAGACCAAACTATTCCTGCTGGTAAATCAGCAACTGGTCTAATTTTTGTATCTCGTGAAAATTTCAGAAATGACTTTAGACTAACAGCGCAAGATGCCAAAAAAACAAATCGATTACAGTCGCATCACAAAAAACTAGATGTACTGTCTAATAAACATTATTCAAGGACTTGATAATGAAAAAATTTAAATTATTAATAATCTTCATTTTCTCAATTGCAACTCATGTTACACCTTGCCAAGCAATGTTTAAAAAAGTAGCTAAAACAGTCTTTGTTTCGCCAATACTTTATACAACATTTGTTGCTTGTAAAGCAGAAGGAAATGAGTATAAATTTAAAAAACTTATTCGCCAAGACAAAGATAAAGTATGTGATTTTGCTATAGAACATCTCAGCAAAATCGACAGTCTTGATGATCGCGAACTATTAATAATAAAGATGTTAAAAGAGGCACGTTCTACACCTGAGCAAAAACTACTTGATCTTATTCATGAAACAATCGAACCAGGTCTTAATAAAGCTCATGATGTTTTGAAAATAGGAAAAACTAAATTGGAAGAAATCCTTAAAGATCTAACCAAACGTAAAAAATAAAATTTTCTATTAAAAAACACCGAGCTTACTTTTTAAAAGGCACCCTTATTTTAAAGAGTGCCTTTTTCTATATCTATAATATTAAAATTCAATGTATCTATTCATTAACAATTACTTATCAATAAAACATCAGCCTCTAATCCTAATAATCAATGCGTTGTATCATAAAAAAACTCAGAAAAATAGATAAACATAACTTCATTATTTTTGCATAGAAAAGCCCTAGAAAGCTTTATTTAGTTGGTTTTTACTGCTATGCTTTTTTTATAAATTTTTTTATTCAAAAATATTTCTTTATATACGCCGATTCAATTCTGAAGTGCAACACTCTGTAAATTAATTTTAGTGTTATACATAACCTCAAATGGGGTTAAATAATTCAATGATTTTCGAGGCCGTAAGTTTAGCCAGTTTTCAACTTTTTGAACTGCGGCCTCAGTTAGTTTACTAAAATCCATTCCTTTCGGAAAGATCTGTCGAATAAGTCCATTTGTATGTTCATTCAATCCACGCTCCCAAGAGCAATATGCGTGAGCAAAAAAGCAATCAGCATTTAAAGCTTGAGCAATGTTTGCATGTTTTGCGAATTCTTTACCATTGTCAAATGTCAAAGTTGTTACTGGATGAGGCAATGCAAATAATCCTTTGATAATTTGTTCAGTTACTTTTTCAGCTGTTTTGTTTTGAGCTAACTTTATAACTACATACTTAGAATGACGATCTACAGCGGTAACTAAAACAGGACTGACTTTTTGCTGTCCAATAACTGTATCAATTTCAATATCACCAATTCTGCTTTTTTCTTCAACAATTGTTGGTCTATCTTCAATTCCTACTCGATTTGGAATCAAACCTCGCCCAGCAATTTTATTTTTTCTTTTGTTGTACTTTTTTGCTCTGCGTCGTAAAAAGGTATATAAATCGCCTCCAGATCGTTTATTTGACCATATCCATTTATAAATGGTTTCAAGACTAATAAACTTATTGGTGAGTCTTAATCGTCCAGAAATTTGTTCTGGACTCCATCCAGCAATCAATAGATTCTTGAGTTCATTCTTGAAGTCTTCAGTCATTTTTGTTGGTTGACTACTTGCTTTTAATCGTCGATTTTTTGCTTTTTTATCTGCTTGTTTATATCGATAGCCTTTTAATCCAGAGTTCCTTTTCAGCTCATTTCCCACAGTGGATCGATGGATTCCTAGTATTACTCCGATTTTTCGATTTGATATTCCAGTTGCTTTCAATGTGTAAATCTGGCATCTTTTATCATAAGTCACGTGTTTATAGCCTTTTGGCATGGTAATCCCTTTCTGTTAAATTGAGATTATCATAACACGTGGCTTTTTCTAAGAAATTAAGCCTTTTTTATTTATCTAAAGTGTTGCACTTCGCAGTTGAATTGGCCAGTTTTAACATGTTGAGATGGTTTTGCAAAATAGGTAGAAACCTTATAAACAATAGTTTCTTTACCTTTTTTATCTATTCTTTTTTGAGCTGTAAGATACAATTTCATATCGTGCCAAACAACTTGAATCGTGCGAGATTTTTGCAATCCCTTAGGTTTAAGTTTCTTGATTTCACTAATTTTTTGTTTTTTATTTTCAAACAAAACAACACGATTGTTGTGCATTCGAAATTCAGCTGAAATATTATTTGCAAGCGACCAATTCAGCATTTCAGTTGTAGCAAAAGCACCGTCGGCAACTAAAATTATTTTTTTATCAGAAAGTTTTTACGTATTGATAAAATCATTTTCTGCATAATTATTTCTTTAGATGGAACTTGTTTTTCAGGTAAAAATTTTCCAAATAAGAAATCGCATGATAATGGCAATATATGCTTTCCATCGCTAATTCCACATGTCATGAGCTTAAAAGATCGAACTCTACTGTAAAGTTTTGAATCGAAATGATCATCGGTACCTTCGATAACTTTCGAATATTTTTTATGTAAAAAAGTATCAT
>Ga0335398_10004065_pt1 | contig 20727 bp, 26 predicted proteins | sample BON03_FD_205742 | JGI IMG/M metagenome (GOLD analysis project Ga0335398, IMG submission 205742) | Freshwater microbial communities from Lake Bonney liftoff mats and glacier meltwater in Antarctica - BON-03 (spades assembly) (version 2) | ecosystem: Environmental > Aquatic > Freshwater > Ice >... | reverse complement strand
TTGCACCAGCCGGGATTGCTGCACCGGTCACCTGCAACTTTTGTGACACACCCGACACGAACGGGCCTGCCAGCCCGACGTCGGTGCGTGTGTCCAAGATGCGTACCGGGTCGATCGTCACTATTGACGACGCCGGACCCGACGCCGCGCTCGCGACGAACAACCCGCCACCACCCAAGGTGACTGCAACCGCCGCACCAATTGCCGCCCACCGAGACCGCCACAGGCGTCGCGGGTTGGCACGGTTGGACTTGTCTGCGTTCATCGCGTCTTCGAACATCAAAACAGATGCCGCTTGAGCACCGTCAGGACGCTCACCTCTGCCGGTTTCGTCATGTTGTCGATCCCCGATCGGTCCTGCTGCTGCAACGAAGGGGTTCCGACGAAGTGAACGCATCTCATTCTCCCTTTTTTGGATCGCTGGCCACAGCTACACCCTCGATGAAACGCAACGTCGACTATCGACGACCGCCAAGCATCAAGCGTGACACACATGTGCCAAAGCGATCATCATCCGAGTGCGGTGTGGTCCGGGAGAGTGCGTTCTGGGCGGGGGTGGTGTTGATGTTCGAAGACAAGGCATCACCAGCACTGGGTATCTGGCGAATGGCGTGAGCCTGCCAAGGGGGGCGGGACGGTCGGACAGCGCCGACTCTCGGGGTCCTCAACCTGTTCGAAGCTGCCAGCTGTCGACAGCTACGGCTGAAGGGTGCTAATCGAGGCTGGGGCAGGGAACAGCTCGACCCTGCCGAGTGCGACGACGACCCCGATCATCATCGCGAGTGACATGGTGTGCCGGCCACGTAGCGCGTGGTTCAAGTTGCCCGCGTTCAGGCCGGCCGCCTCCGCGGTCGCGGCGATAGTTGACGTGTCCTCTCGAAGCGTCGCGGCTACGTCGCACGAGAACTGGTGTTGAAGGTACGCAGCGGACCGGGCCGCCATCTCAGGTGGTGTCAGGAACGATGTCGCAGGAGTCCACGCTGCGTCCGGTACACGTCCGAAGTGATCGGGTTTCTCCATCCAGTCGCGCGGCCTCACACCGCCATCGTTGACGGTCACGCGTGTCGCCACGATCGGTTTCGCGCTCCCATTCGCGGTTCGCGTCTCCCGCACGCGAATAACGCCTGTCAGAGGCTGGCAGCGACTGCCGGGTGGGCGGGCTCCGTCACCGAAGCTGGCATGTACCGCAAACCACGTTCACTGAGAACCGTCCAACTCCCACAAGACCTGCCCAACAGCCCGCTCGAGACGGGCGAGTGTGCTGGTGTCAATCCAGATAGCACCATCGAGCACGTCGTGGACGGTGGTGCGATGCACCCCGGCCGTCCGGGCGATACCCGAGATGGTGAATTCGCTGGCGGTGAGTGCTCGCAGCCGCCGGGCGACCCCGGCAAGTTCGACAACACCGGGCGGGGCGTCGGGCGCGACGGTGCCATCAGGGAAGTCGACGACCCAGTCGCAGGGTCGGCCCAGTTCACCAGAACGTCGAGGCACCGCCCTTTCGTCTATCACTGTCACACTCCCATGTCAGGCTTTGACAACGAAGACTTCGTCTGCCAACATGTAGGTTGTGACCTACAACAGACGGAGCAGGCGGCCGACATGTGGCAGCGCCTCACAGACGATGACCGGCGTGCGGTAGCTCGCACCCTCACCACGGCGACAACACCCGGTGCCCGATTCGTCGAGGCTCCGGTCGAGTTGATCCCGCCCCGCACCGTCGCCGCACGACTGTCGACGGCTGCAGCTGCGGCAATTCATGCGACGATGCGCCCGGCGGCGGCCCGCCTTGTCGGTGCCAACATCGACGTTGGCGGCGTCCTCTTCCCTGCGGTGTGGGAGCACGACGGACAAGTTGTCGTCGACTACCTCGACCACAACGACATGTCCGGCGACGAGCCCATTCACGGGTTGCTGGTGGAGCACCTTGCCGGAACAGCCCGCCGACACTTCGAAGGGTTCGTCGGCGTCCGAATCGTCAACGTGCGCCGACCTCACAACTCATGGTTCTGCGTCGGCACGTATCTCGACACTTGCCTCGCCGACGTCGACGGCAACCCCCTCACCGAGATGCTGTACATCGACATCGCAACGGCGCCAGCGTGGATGGATTCGGCCCGATGAACAGCCCTGATGACATCGAATTCGGTGACCTGGTCGCCGACGTCGCCAAGGAATGGGCAGCGGACCCCGCCAGCAAAGCGCGCCTGATGCTCCACGAAATTCTGGACGCAAACCAGGGGGCGCTTTCCGTTCATCAAGCTGAGGTGCTGTCCACCGTCAGCGGGCGCCATGAGCGCACGATCTGGCGTTGGCAACGCGACTACCTCGCAAACAGCCCCGACATCGAGATACCGGAATCTGATGTTTCGCTTGAGGGAACATCGAGCTTGGACCGGATGAAGCTGTTCGGGCCGTCGGCGTTCGAGTTCGACGACACGATGATGGCGTTGATGTACCTCCTTGGAGGACATCAGACCCGGCTCCACAGTGAGCTCATCGCCGGTGGCTACGAGATGCCGTCGCTGGCGACCGTCAGTCGCTTGTGGAACAAGGTGCCAACGTTGCAGCGAGACGGTGCCAGGCATGGCCTCACGAACCGATCGGCGAACCTGTTGCACATCCGCCATTCGGCAGCGAACCCGAACGATGCGTGGCAGTTCGACTCATTCAACCTTGACATCTACTGTCGTCTCCCGCACGGAAAACGCCCGATTCGGCCGTGGCTGCTGCTCCTACAGGATGACTGCTCCCGCTTCATCACCTCATGGGCGGTACTGCCCTATCAGATGCGCGCCGCCGAGGTCCTCGCCTGTTTCGGTGCAGGGTTCGATGTTCGACCCGACGATGAAGGCTCCGGTGTCCTCATCGGCGGATACCCGAAAAAGCTGATCTTCGACAACGAGAAGGCAATCGTTTCGAAAGTGGTCCGCGAAGCCCTCGATGCGCTGCCACCACAGTGCACGGCAACACCGGCGTACACACCGACAGCGAAAGGCAAAATCGAACGGGTCGGCCAGACCATCCAATCTGCTGTCGTTGTCGGACAACCGGGCCAGGCGACTCAGGTCGCCGGACCGAACGGTGCAGACATGCTTGCCATCGCACCCGGCTACCTGCATTCATTCGACCAAATCGTCGAGCGAACCAGGGCTGCGGTGTTCGAATACAACTACCAGCGACCGCATTCGTCGCTCAGCGGTCGCACCCCGTTCGAGGTGTACTCAAACAACACGCCAATTCGGCGCCCTGACGACGACGAACTCGCACCGTTGATGGTGCCTGCATACCGGGCTGCTGGGGTACGCAAAGTCCATCCTGACGGCCTGCACGCCTACACCACCTTCTACGTCGACGCGACGATCTCTCACCTGATCCACGAGGAAGTGAATCTCACCTCCTGGATTCATGACCATCGGCGTGTTGCCGTCCATGAAGGTGACACGTTCGTCGCCATGGTGCCGTGGTCGGGTGACCTCACCAAAGAGCAACGTGAGGCTGTTATGCAACACCGTTTCGACGAAATGTCTGCGGTCCGACGGCACGCCAAAGGCGCCCGTGACGCCATGCGCAACATCTCCGACGGGATCGTGTCGCCGATAGACGCCGTCACCACAGCCCGCCCAGACACCAAAGCAGCAGACGGCAAGAAGAAAGCGGCTGGCAAGAATCGACAGTCAGCGCAGCCGGCCACGACCCGCCCGGCAAGCCGTCCCGCCATGAAGAAAGACGCTTCGACCCGCACGAAAGCCAAGAAGCAGGAGTCTGCTGCGGCGACTCGAGCTCGCCAAGTCGCCGAACAGGCACTCGACGCCGCCACCAGCAAGGAACGAAAGTGATGACGAACGTTCCGGTGCGTTCAGAGTGGGGCCGCCATTTCCACGGCCTTGAACAACTTGGGAGTGTCGGCGACGTGGCCACTGACGCAGCCGCCGACGTCCGGATTCGGCTCACCGAAACGGTTCGTGATCGCAACATCATGATGGTCACCGGCAAACCTGGCACCGGCAAGTCGTTCGCCACGGCGCGCGCCGTCGAACACGTCACCTCACGTACACCACACGTGGCGGTCGTCTGGTTGGAGATGGCAACACGAGTGCAGGGCAAAGCGCTGGCGCTCGACCTGCTTTCACAGTTCAGCAGCGACATCCCCGACCGGCGCACCCCGCTGCGAGAACTTCGAATCCAGATGCGCCGCGAACTCGCAGGTCGACACCGGCTCATCGTGTTGGATGAGGCACAGCACGTCAATCTCGAAGCGCTGCAACTGTTGCGTTGGCTGCATGACCTGGGCGACGCTGACTTCGCCGTTTGCATGGTGGGCACACCATCGCTCGAGCAACGCGTCCCTTTGGAGTTGTCGAGCCGTGTCACCTCGCACGTCGCCTTTGACACGATCGCCGACGATGACGCTCCGGCACTGTTGGCCGAGTATCACCCGTTGTTCGTCGACGTCGACGCTGACCTGCTCTCAAGGTTGAATCGGGTCGAGGCGCGCGGCGAGTTCCGTTGGTGGGCCAAATTCCTGCTTCGAGCGCATCACTATGTCCCTCACGTCGGCGGCGTCCTTGACGCCGACAGCGTCGAGATCGTGTGCGCACAACTCCAACGAGGGGGACGTCACCAATGACTGTGCACCCTGTCGCTGTTGTCTGTGACTCCGACGCCGACTTGAGTCGATGGGTGACGTCCCGCCGCCAACATCATCCGACTGTGTTTGCGATTGATGTTCCGCCCGGCGAGATGCTGAAGCCGCGGATCATCGCCGATGCTGTTCTCGTTGGGCTCGGCAAGAACCCGGGGTTGACCGTCGGCAAGAACGCTGCGACATCGCTAGCCGCAGCGTGGCTGTCGATCCGAGAACATTCCGACGCCCTCATCGTTGACGCCCAACTCATCAGCATCGAACTGGTCGTCGAAACGATCGGGCAGCTGCTCGCATGCGGTATCCGTCCATGGCTGCTGCTCGCAACACCACCCGGTCGACATCGCACGGCGGCAGTTGCCGAACACCTGGCGGTGGTCGAACGACTTGGCGGCAGAGTTGTCACCGTCGACGAACTCCACCACCAGTTTCCAGACCGCACCACCCCGCCGGTCGCACAGTGGGCTGTGTCAGCGCTACCTGTCCTGCCGTCTGCGGACGGGTTCGTCTTTCGGAGCGTCTGCCGCAACCTGCTCGACAGCGAAACGTTCGCTCAGGTCGACGCATTGTTTGTCGAGTCGGTCAGGCGATTCCGTGACGAGCTCGACCAAGTCACGGGCGGGCACAAAACACGAAGGTTCGAAAACGTGTTGAAGGCAGTGTTGGTCGCTACTGCGACCCGTGACGAGTTCGTGTTGGAGCTCCGGGCAGCCCAGGTCGCAGCGTTGACAAAAGGGTTCCATGTCGCGGTGACGAACACGTTCCTGTTCGGGGCAATAGAAGCAGTGCCCAGGGCAGGGAAAGCATCGGTTGAAAACTGGTGGCCACGACTCGACGCCTACTACGACCCCGTCTATGGCGCTGTCGCAGCCCTGTACACCGCCGGCGTCCCAGTCGATGACATCACAGCGCTTGACGTCGATGACATCTCGGACCCTGACGGCGACGGGTCCGTCCAGGTCACTGCCCGAACCGTGACAGTGACGTTGCCGGCGGAGTCGGCGAGGTTCGTGTTGGCACAACAGTCGCTGCGGCGACTCGGAGGCATGGCGGTGCTGATCACGGTGCGCCCCGACACGAAACGTTCGACCCGTCACGTCATTGAGCGTCTTGCCACGCCTGTTGCCGAGATCGGGGTTCGGGTTGCCGACATTCAGACACGGAACCGGCCGGTGAACGTCACCACCTGGCTGCACCGGCACGGGATCGTCGTGTCGAAACTGGACCGAACCGCCGTCCGCAGCGATGTCCGTGACCGGGTGACGTCGTGAGGCGGTCAAAGGTGCACCTGTTGGATGGTGAACTGATCGCTCGGGCACGCGTCCGTCTCGGCTACCCCGCCTATGTCGTGTCGAGGTCATTGGGGGTGTCGACCGAGGTCGTGGACCGTCTCGAGACGGGGTCTGACCAACGGAACCTGTCCGTTGGTTTCATCGTTGACCTTGCCGACACGCTTGGTGTCACCGTCGCCGAACTCTGTGTGACACCCACCAGCTGTGATGCTTCGACGGACCCTGATGTCGTCGCCACTGATGACGTCGCCGCGGTCGGTGCGCTGCTCTCCACTGCGGGTGCGACGGTCTCGGTGGACGCGATCGCTGTTGCGCTCGGCTGGACGTTGGAACGCACTCTTCTTGCGCTTGACGGTCTGGATCGAAGCCTTCCAGGTATCGGGCAGCGGTTGGCCTGGTTGAACACCACTCACGTTGCTGTCTGCCCGGCACCGGTCGACGTCGACACTGCGACGGTGGTTGCCCGCCGCAGCCTTGCTGAGACAGGCGTGAACAGTGACGAAGCAACCGTCATGCTCAAGGTTTTGGAACATCAGTCGGTGGCGGCGGTGACCGCCAATCCGGTGACCGTGAACAGGTTGTATGCGGCAGGATTTCTTGAGTTCGCCGACAACGACGCTGCCGGCCGACCGAACCGGGCCGTACTCACTGATGCAGCCACGTTCAACCTGGTTCTCGATGACGGAAATGGTGGCAGCGAAATCGCTGACACCACCCGATCCGGTTCAGGGGCCGACTGACAGCGAACGAACGTCGCACACCGTCTGACGAGTGGAGGATCTTGGCAGCCCTGATGACCGCCAGCTCAGGCACCGGTCGGTGCGTTTCGGGATGCTCAGGTTGCGGCGCGGTCCACGGAACCAGGCGCTGGGAAGGCTCAAGAAGTTGCGCCACTCGGACTCCCTTGAGCGTCCACCGGTTCGTGGACGCTCACCACTTACCACCGATCGAACTGGCGGTCTGCGACGGTCCGATCAGTCGTGTGCTCACCGATCTCAACCGGATTGAAATTTCCCAGGACCTGTCGAGATTCGATGTGGGGTTCGCCTACGCGCACGAACTCGGCCATCTTTTCGACGTCGACTACCTCCGCCCTGATCATCGACTCAGGTTCAGTAACGCTGTAGGAACGGGGGCCGAATGGTCCGGGGGAGAATACAACCGCAACGTTGAAGAAGCATGGGCGAACGCGTTCGCTGTAGTCACTTGCTCCGGGCCATGGTGGGGTGACGGCTGGGTGTGTTGCAACTGAACGCAGCAACGGACGCCGGGTGTACTTACGGTCTGTTCCGAAGTGATACTGGAGGCTTGTCGTAAACGACCGCCAGCGGCCAGAGTCGCAATCGGGCGTTCTTGAGCCCCAGCCCGTAAACGGCCATCACGTTCTGGGGCCCCCTGCTGACTCAGCGACATCGTCGAGGTGGTGCTGCCATTCTTTGCGGGTCTTCGGCTGCGTTGACACCTCAGGTGAGTAGTCGTCCGCTGGCTGCAGCAGCCGCTACCCCCAAGCAAAACCTGCCCGACTTGAGAGATGGCGCTTTCGTGTCAGTTGCAAACGACTGACATCAACCACGCAAAATTGTCGATGTCAGTGTGCAAAAACAGGCCAATGTCAGTGTGCAAAATCACACGTCGTTCCAGAAGCGGATGGCGTTGCGGATGACCGGCACCGGCGAGGGTCGCCTCGACACGTCGTCGCCGATGCTCACCCTGCAGTCGCGCGACGGCGCCCGCATCGTGATGGTGCTCGGCGGCAGCAGCGAGCACGGCGTGTCCACCCATCCCCGCATGGCGATCCGTCGATTCGTGGTGCGACAGGTGGGCTTGAGCGGCCTCGCCGACCTCGGTCTGTTTCCGCACCCACTCGTCGCGAAGCTGCGGGCGCTGGTGCGCTGCGGCTTCACCATCCTCGTCTCGGGCCCTCCCGGCGCCGGCAAGACGACTCTCTTGACCGAACTACTGGGAGAGGTGTCGCCGCTGGAGCGCATCATCACCGTCGAGAAGAACCTGCTCGAGCTGCGCCTCGAAGACGACCCTCGACACCCCGACGCACCCGCACTGTTCACGCGTCACGCCAACGCGGAGGGCGAGGGCGAGATCACCACCCGCCAACTGGTGGAGCTCACCCGGCGACTGAACCCCGACCGCGTGGTGGTGGGCGAACTGGTGGAAGACGAGGCGCTCGACATGCTCGATGTGGCCTCGATGTGCAAGCGCGGTTCGTTGGCCACGATCCACGCCCACACTGCCGACATCGTGCTCCAGCGCCTCGCCTACTACGTGTCGAAGTCGAACACGAGCCTGCCCGAGTTCGCCGTATACAGCCTCATCGCCCAGACCGTCGATTTCGTGGTACACATCGACCTGGTCCGCAATGCCGTCGAAGAACAGAGCGCGATTCGCAGGGTGACGTCGATCATCGAGGTCGGCGGGCTCGGCGAGGCGGGTGGTGTGTCGAGCACCGAGGTGTGGGCGATCGACGACTTCGACGAACTCGTCCAGATCGCCCCGCTGTCGCAACGCCACCTCAACCGGCTTCGTCTCGCCGGTTATCCAGCTGAACTGTTCGCGGTGGAAGGTGACGCTCGATGAGTCTCGATGTGGCGCTACTCATCGCCTCCACCGTGGCGGGCGTGTTGGCGGTGGTGGTGCTGTTCGCCGCCGACGATCTGCTGCCGTCGCCGCGTCGGGCCGCTCGACCCGGTGGCATGGTGCGCCTGGCGGGCGCTGGCGCCGTCGCGTTGATCGTGATCGCAGCATCGGGATGGCTGATCGCCGCGCTGATCGTGGGGGTGGGGTGCTGGTACGCGATCGGTGCGTGGCAGCAGCGCGACACCAGCGGCGTCGACGACCTGCAGCGGATCGACGCGTTGGCGTCGTGGATCGAGAACCTGCGCGACGTCCTGGTCGCCGGCGACCAGCCGGTCGGTGCGATCAACGCCACCGTGGCCACCTGCCCAGCCGCCATCAAACCACAGGTGCGGCGACTGGCGGCCGGGTTGGGGCGTCAGGATCCCGCCATCGTGTTCCGCCGGTTCGCCGACGACATCGACGACCCGCTCGGCGATCTGGTCGCCGCCGGTCTGTTGATCGCCGTGCAGCGCGGCGCTCGCACCGCAGCGGTGCTCGGTTCGCTCGCCGAACAGGCCCGGCGTCAGGCCGACCGACGTCGTCTGGTGGAAGCCGAGCGGGCACCCATCCAGCGTGAAGTCATGGTGCTCACCTTGATCATGGGGTCGCTGGTGGTCGGGCTGCTGGTGTTCGGGCGCGCCGAGTACCTCGCTCCGTACGACACCGCCGGCGGACAGTTGTTCCTCGGCATCGTGCTCGCGATCTACGCCGCGCTGTTACTGCGGGTGCAGCGTCTGGCTCGTTTCCCGCGACCCAGCCGGTTCCTCACCGGGGGAGCCGCGGCGGTCGAGGAGCGGCGACGCGCCACATCGGCTCGGGCCGCTTCCGCCGGCTCGCCGACACGGCCAGGAGCGGTTCGATGAGACCGGCGGGTGTGTTGGCGCTGTGCAGCATCGTGTTCTGTGTTGGTGCGTGGTTGATGTCGAGCGGTTGGCGCCAGCCCCGTCCGCGACTCGACCGGGCAATGGCGCATCTGCGTCGACCCGCTGCTGCGACCACCGCAGCAGCGGCGCAGGACTCGCGGGGCGCGCTCATCTCGGTCGGAGCGTTCGTCGAGCGCCGCGGCGCGTCCACGTGGACGAGAGCCTGGGCGCAACCGTTGCGACTCGTCGACCGCAGCGTCGAGGTGCACGTGGGCTACCTCGTGCTCGCCGCGATCAGCGGGCTGGTGATCCCCGCCGTGATCGTCGGTGGCCTCCAGGCGCTCGGTGTGCTGTCGCTCGGTATCTGGGTTCCCGCCGCGTTGTCGCTCGTCTGCGTGGTGCTCGCCCCGATGTTGCTCCACTCGACCACGATGGCGACCAGTGCCGAGGTGGCTCTCGACCTGCGCCACCAACTCGGCGCCTACCTCGACATGGTCACGATGCTGCTCGCCGGCAACTCCGGCTACGAAGGCGCTCTCGACCAGGCCGCCCGCGCCGGCGACGGGATGCTGTTCCGCGAGCTGCGGCGGCGGATGCGCGAGGCGGGCACCACCGGCCAGAGCCTCGTGCGAGCGCTCGAACGCGTCGCCGACGACTACGGCATCGTCGAACTCGAACAGGTGGCGGCCACCGCCACGCTGTCGGCTGCGGAGGGCGCCCCCGTGGCCCGCAGCTTGGCGGCGAAGTGCTCGACGCTTCGATCCACCCTGGCCGCAGAGCAGGAGGCCGACGCCCGCGTGCGCAACGACAAGGTCACCCCACCCCTGGTTGCCATGGCGCTGTTGTTCATGGCCCTCATCATCTATCCCGCCCTCAACCTCAACTGACCCGAACCGCAGTCGACCAACCCCGAAGGGACACGAACATGAACGATCCGATGTTGATGCTCACCGGCGTCCTCGCCGTCATCACCCGAACTCTGCACCTACCTGCTGCCACCGGCACCGGCACCGGCACCGGCACCGGCACCGGCGAGACGACTCGCGATCGAGGCGCTGTATCGATCGAGCAGGTCCTCTGGTACGCCGCTGCCGCGATCAGTGTGGCGGTGGTGGCCACGATCATCTGGAGCCAGATCCGCACCACCGCGAGCACCCCCGTCCAGGCGCCGTCGGCCCCCTGACATTCGTCGACGCCATGGTCTCGCCGATTCCACCCGACGCCACGCCCGACACCACGTCGGCTGCGTCGCGCCTGCGCGGCGATCGGGGGGCTGCGACCTCGCTAGCGGTGGCGTTGCTCACGCCGATGTTCATCTTCCTGGCGTTCGCCGCGTTCCAAGCGGCGCTGTGGAGCCACGCACGAACCGAAGCCAGGGTGGTCGCACGCGACACCGCGGCACTGGTGGCCCGGTCGGGGGTCGCCGCCGGCGATGCCCAGGCGTCGGCGACCATGGTGCTCGAAGCCGACACCGACATGCGCAACGTGATGGTGGGCGTGAGTTCCGGCGGCGGTGTCGTCACCGTGACGGTCACCGCAGACGCGCCGGGGATCATCCGCGGCACCACCAACTCGGTCTCGGTCACCTCGGCAGTACCGATCGAGGAGATCACACCATGAGCCGCCGACTGCGCGGCGATCGTGGGTCGTCCGATGCGCTCGGACTCGCGCTCATGACGCCGGCCGCGATCGGCCTGGCCGTGGTCATCATCTTCCTCGGGCGCGGCGTCGACAGTCGCGCCACGGTGCAGAGCGCTGCCGAGTCCGCGGCGCAGGCTGCCGCGCAGGAACGATCGGCTGGGGCTGCGATGGCGGCCGCGCAGGATGTCGGACGAGCGATGCTGGTGGATCCGTCGTCGTGTGCGTCGCCGAACGTGTCGGTCGACGTCTCCGATTTCCGACCCGGCGGCCAGGTGGCGGTGACGGTCACCTGCACGGTGTCCACCGACGGACTCGAGCTGATCGACCCGCCGTCGGGCGGAGCGAACACCGCAACAGCATTCGCGTCGATCGATCCGCTGCGGGCGACGGAGCAGGCACCATGACCGGTCGCCTGAAAGGAGAACTCGGATCAGGCCTGGTGGCCGGAATCGCGCTGATGTTCGCGTTCACGTTCCTCGGGTTGGTGTGGCTCGCACGTGACGTCGACCGCGGCGTGTCGAATCGTTCGGCAGCGCAGTCGATCGCATTCCAAGCCGCCCGGTCGGGGGCGCAGGCGGCGGGTGTCACCGACCTGCGAACCGGCCTCACCCTGGTCGACCCGAACGCCGCCACCCAGGCGGCCTCGTCGACCGCCAGTGCGCTGTTCACCAGCTACGCCGTCGACGGCAGGGTCACCTCCGTCGAGGTCGCGGCCGACAGCGTGTCGGTGTCGGTCACGATTACCGAAAACGGTGTCACGGTCACCGGCGCGGGCACGGTGCGAGCGGAGCGGGCACCGTGAACTCGATTTCCCTTTTCCCGAATCGATGCCCCACTGTTCGGGTGGCGGGCGCCGACCACATCCAACCGAACGGAGAGGAGCACACGTGAGCGAACGCGATCCGCACCGCTGGACCCGCTTCGTCGGGTCGTTGGTGACGCTGTTGCTGTTGGCTGTGGCAGCGCCGTTCGGGTTGGTCGCTGCATCGCGTTCACGGTTCGGTTCCGCCAACCCGCTCGCTGGCGCCGACCCGCCGTGGAACTGGGGGTCCGGCGACGTCGGCGACGCCCTGTCGGGCCCGCTCGCCGACGACACCGTGATCGACGGCATCATCCGATCGAGCCTGTGCGTGGTGTGGGTGGCCATCGCGATCATCGTGGTCACCACGCTCGTCGAGGTGGTGCACGCCGTACGTCACCACGGGCTGGCCGTGCCTGACGTGCGCGGGATGGGATGGGCGCAGCAGATCGGCCGGTTCGTGGCCATCGGGCTGATCGCCGTGTTGCCGATGATCACCTCGGGCACATCGCTGGCGTCGTCGATGGAATCCCGAGCGGTGGCTGCGACGATGTCTGCTCGACCCGATCTTGCGTCGCCGACGGTCGCGACCTCAGCCGTCCGGTCGACCATGCCGATCTCACTGGCACCGATTGCGCCGAGCGAGGCGACCGGCCACGTCCACGTGGTGGCGCAGGGAGAGTCGATCTACGCGATCGCCGTCGGTCTGGCGGGTGGCGACCCGGACCGAGTGCTCGAAATCGCCGACGCCATCATCGACGCGAACCTCGGCACGGTGATGCCGGGCGGGCAACGCTTCACGAACCCCGCCTACATCGAGGCCGGTTGGACGCTCCAGCTCCCCGCTGACGTTGCGCCGGTTGGGAGTGCCGGTGCCATGCCTGCGCCGCCAGACACCGATGCCGCTGCGACATACACGGTGGAAGACGGCGACACGTTGTGGGAGATCGCCGACGAACAGCTGGGCGATCCAACGGCGTGGCCGGAGATCTGGGAACGCAACGAGGGCGACGACATGGGCGCTGGGCGCACGTTCGACGACCCGAACCTGATCGTGCCCGGCTGGGAACTCGACCTCACCGACCCGGCACCGGCACCGGCCGATCCGCCACCGGTAGTTGCCGAGCAGGCAGCCGAGCAGGCAGCCGAGCAGGCAGCCGAGCAGGCAGCCGAGCCGGTCACCGGCACGACCGCCGACACGGCGGTGGACTCGTTCGACATGTGGGGTCCAGCGACATCCGCCGACGCGTCGGAGGCCAACGGTCCGTTGCCGCTCACCCCGCAACCCCACTCGACCTCGATCCCCACCAGCACCACGCCGTCGTCGACCAGCACCACGATCGGTCCGGCGACCGCAACTCCGGGCGCTGATGCAGGCGACGCAACGCCGAGTGCCCCCGCTCCGGATGCTCCGTCGCCGATCCGCCTCGAACACGCAGCGCTGCTGGCGGCTGGCGTCCTCGCGCTCGTCGGTGTCCGGCGGCGTCAGCGGCTGCGCGCGGCGATGCCACGTCATCGGGTGCCCGAGCCGCGCCCCGAGGTGGCGCGCACCGAACGGCGCCTGCGAACGATCGATGCGGGCGAGCGGGTGATGCGTGTCGACGTGGCGTGCCGTGCGGCCGCCCGTTCGCTGATCGACACCGGCAGCCAGATCGGTTGGATCGAGGTGTCGCCCGACGGTGATCTCGAACTGCGCCTCACCGCTCCCGCTCCCCTGCCGTTGCCATGGAGCGGTGATGGCCAGTCGTGGCGGCTCGGCGCCGAGGTGCCCGTCGAGATCCTCGGCGAAGACGCCCGCCAGGTCGGCCAGCCGTGTGTGGCACTCGTGCAGCTCGGTGTCACACCCGATGGGAACGAACTGCTCGTCGACCTCGAAGCGTGTGGCGTGCTGGCGATCGCTGCTCGGGCCGATCAGGCCGACGAGATCGTCACCGCGCTGGCAACGGCGTTGGCGTCGTCGCAGTTCGCCGAGGTCGCTCACCTCGTCGGGGTGTCACTGCCGGAAGCGACGCTGTTGAGCCATCGCAACGCACACATCGCCGAGTCGGTCGATGCCGCCTTGGAGCTGGCGGGTTCGCTGGCTGGGAGCACCGCGCTGAACGATCGTTCCTCGTTCGAGCTGCGCTCGTTGCGTACCGGCGGCGAGATGTGGGAGCCGGCGGTCGTGCTGCTGCAGTCGGCCGACGTCGAGGGTCCGAGCGCCTGCGGTCACGAACGGGTGCCCGCTCCCGGTCATGGTCTGGCGATCGTGGTCGCCGACGAGCGATCCCAGGTCCGCCCGTCGTCAGCCCGGCTCGTTGCCCGCGCCGACGGGTGGCAACTCGACGCGTTCGGCGCTTCGATCGAGCTGACGCCCGTCGGCGTGAGCATCGACGAGTCGGCCGAGATCACCGAGTTGATCCGCGACGCCGAGCGCCAACTCGAACCAGCCGATGGGCTCGAACAGATCCAGTGGTCCGACGACGCCGTGCCAGTGACTGTCGTTTCCGACCCGGACATCGAGATCGTCGAGCCAGTCGAAACCGCCGCGCCGTTCGAGCCGCGGCCGCACGAGATCGTGGTCGGCCTGCTCGGCGGCGTCGAGGTGCACGCACGTACCGGCGAGGTGGGCAGCTTCGAACGTTCGAAGACCGTCGAGCTGATCGCTTGGCTCACGACGCACCGCGATCGGGCGACGCGATCTGGTGCGCGCACGGCGCTGTGGGATCTCGACGTGCGCGACGCCACGTTCGCCAACGTCGTGTCCGAAGCCCGGCGTGCGCTCGCCCGGTTGGTGCTGCCGCCGGAGGGCGAGGAATGGGTAGCCCGCACGCTCACCGAGCAGTTGCCGGTGCACGACCTCGTCGCCACCGATGCCGACCTCGTCGAGGATCGGTTGGCGCACGCCCGAGTGCAACCGCCCAGCCAGGCAATCGAGACACTGCGCCCCGCCGTCGAGCTGGTGCGTGACATGCCGTTCGCCGGCACGAGCTACCTCTGGCCCGACGCCGAAGGAATCACGTCGAACCTCGTGCTGATGGCGATCACCGCAACCGCCGAATTCGCCAGCCATGCGCTGTCGCTCGGCGACACCGACGGCGTCTTCTGGGCCACCGGCAAGGGCCTCCGAGTACTGCCCGGCCACGAGGAGCTGATCGCGCTGCGGATGCAGGCGCACGCACGAGCCGGTGACCTGGCGGGTGTTCGCCAGGAGTGGGAGTCGTACGAGCGGGTCCTGGTGGCCGACGCCTGGTCCGACGGCGAACCCGCCCCCAAACTCCTCGCCCTGCGCCGCGAACTCCTCCACCCGTCCAGCTCTTGATCAGGCCAGGGTCGCTGATATCGCAGTCTCACAGGGCGGGGCAGCGAAGCACGAGGATCCCGAACGTCGCTCGTCCAGCTTCGATGAGGCCGTCGCCAATGGCCTCGTTTCGCAGAAGTCGAAGACGGCGTCGGTGTCGTTGGGTCCAGCGGGCCCGAACAGGGCAATGCTGCGATGAGTATGTCCCGGGTCGTGGCGCGCTGTGTACAACATCCCGTCGTAGTCGTCGTCATGTACGAGACGAGCCAGACGTTGCGGCGCGGCGTAGTCGTCACCGGCGTAGTCGTCACCGGCGTAGTCGTCACCGGCGCCGATCGTGGCGGTGAGATCGAGACCGGCTGACCGGTACGCAGCTCTCGCCTCGGAGCGGGTCGGATCGATCAAGCGGAGACCGAGATTCACTGCCACGGTGCTGTGGCGTCGGGCATCGATGTCGTCGCGGCTTCGAGTGAGGATTCGGCCGAGGGTTCGATGTAGGCGCCGAGCGGGTCGAGGGCCAGGCAGCAGGTGCCTCCCTCGGGGATGTCGGTGAGGTTGAAGCGGCCGTGTGCGCTCGTGTCGAACCAGGCGATCGCACCTGGCCGATTGCGATGGATGCGATGCAGCGGCGTGCCGGCAGCGACGATGCAGTCGTGGCCGGCGGTAGCCGGTTCGGTCATTGCCATTCGAGATGTGCGGCGCGTTGGGCCGCAGCGATTACCGGGGCGTCTGGATCGTTGTGGCTGATCCAGTCGATGGGGGTGCGACCGTCGAGCTCCGGTTGAGGGCTCGCTGCCCACGCGGCGATCGTGAACGGTGAGACGTCATCGAGGCGTTCACGAAACGCTGTGACGATCCTCAGCGTGACGTCGCGCACGACTGGACGCGGACCGGAAAGGTCGAACTGCCAGGTCGGGTAGTGGGTGGTCCTCGTTCCCGGCAACGCCAGAACGCTGCCGGTCTTCTTGCGTGAGTCGAGCGCTTGACGCGTCACACCGAGCAACCGCACCACGGTTTCGGTGTCGATGGCGTCGCCGAGACGCTCACGCCACCTCGCCGCCGCGGCGGCCTGTTCGCCAGCGTGCCGACCGATCTCGACAAGATCGCCGATGGCGAGGACGGAATCGTGCGGGCTGTTCGCCGACCACCCTTCAGTGAACGCCTCAACAAGCACGTCGAGTGGTGACCGTAGTGCAGTCTCATCCACGCAACCAGTGTAGACCGCAGCGTCAAGTCGTCAAGGCACGATCACTTGCGGCAGCCATTGCGCTGAATCCGCTCACGACCGGGAGTCCGTGCATCAACTTCGGCGGAGTTGCGTACATCGCGTACGCGACGTACGCTCAGATCCCGGAGGTCAAACATGCCCGCAGTTCGATACGAGCGTTTCACCGATGCCCGCACCCATTTGAAAGAGTTGCTCGACGCTGCCGAGGAAGGGCGACCGGCCGCCGTGGTCCGCCAGGATCGCTCGACCGTGCTGGTCGACCGGCAACGATTCGTGCGGTATCTGATGGCACTGAACGCCGGTCGGGTCGAACTGGTGCCCGACGGCGACGCATGGCTCGCAATCATCGCTGACACCCCGATCGCTGCTGAAGGCGACGACGCCGCGGATGCCATCGATGAACTGATCGATGCCGTGCGCGACTACGCAGTCGATTGGTGTGACCGCCTCCGACTCGCACCCAACCACGAACAGAATTGGGGCCTGGTGCAGCTTGTCGATCACTCGTCCGACGATGAACTCCGCGTCTGGATGCTCGGCGGCTGATGTCGTTCCCCACCCCGACTCGAAAAGACCACCAGCGGTTCTGCGAGATCGAGAGTTGGACAGAAGTCGGCAGCGCAACCGGCCGAAAAGGTCGCCATCACATCACCTACGAGTTGGCGATCGGCGACGGGCGAGTCCTGCGAACACGAACCTCGCATCCTCCGAACCGATCCGACATCGGTCGGGGCCTGTTCGCCCACATCCTGCGAGACCAACTCGCCGTGTCCGAAGAAGCGTTCTGGACATGCGTCGCCGACGGCACCCCGCCAGATCGCGGTGGCCGGCCAGCCACGACACGTGAGCCACTACCTGCAGAGTTGGTGCACCTCCTCACGGTGAAAGCGCGGTTCTCCGACGACGACGTGCGCTCCATGTCGAAGGCCGAGGCGATCGAGGCGGCGCAGCGGTACTGGACGGGCGAGGGCTGATCGCACCACGAAACGTTCCGTGAACCGGCGCGAATCGGCGGGCCAAAGGGGCCACACTGATTGGTTGCGTCGTCCCCGTTCGAGTCGTTCACGCATGGCCGATACCGCGTTCGGGGCCACGCTCCTACTTGCAGCGTGTGGCGGCGGTGAGTCGTCGAGTGAGTCGGCTGGCAGCACGCTCCCGGCGCCACCTGATGCGGTCGAGCTCGATCCGGCGGCCGACATCGCCGCCAATCAAGTGCCCGACGTGGTGGTCGACGTTGTGGGCGCCGGCAACAAGGTCAACCTTCGCAACGTGGCACCGGCCGACAAACCGATCCTGTTGTGGATGTACGCACCGCAGTGACCCACCTGTCGGTCGGAAGCGCCCGACGTCGAGCAGTTCGCTCGAGCACACGAATCAGAGATCACCGTGATCGGCCTCGGCACCCAGGACAGCTTGCAAGAAGCCCGTGAGTTCGTCGAGGACCGCGGCACTACGTTCACGATGCTGTGGGACGAGTCGTTCGAGTCGTGGATCGAACTCGGTGTGTCGTCACAACCCACGGCGATCCTGTTGACGCCGGACGGCACGATCATCACCGGCTGGGTCGGCCGATTCCCCGAGGAACAGGTCCTCGAACTCGCCGCCCAGTACACCGCTGGCTGATTCATCGAGCTGTAGCCCACGCTCGCGTGATGCGGGAGGATGCAGGAACGCGCCGTTGCGGTGATCACCGATGCCGTCCAGCGGGCGGGCGGCGACACGGTGGTGTCGACGACGGTGGTGCACGGCGGCGACACGTCGGTTGCATACCGCGTCGAGACGAACGCTGTACGGCGGTTCTTCGCGAAGACGTGTCCCTCGCCGCCGGCCGGGTTCTTCACGACCGAGGCGGCAAGCCTGGTGTGGCTCACAGAGAGCAGCGCCGTGCACATCCCTGCCGTCGTCGCCGTTTCCGACGGAGTTGACCGTCGGTCCGGCCACCTGGTGCTCCATTGGATCCAAGAAGGGTCCGTACCGCCCGACGAAGTGGCATTCGGCCGAAGCCTCGCTGGACTCCACGGCTCCGAGGCGCCCAGCTTCGGGAGGGCTGACGGGCGGACGACGGGAAGCCTCGGACACCCGAATGATCCCACCGACACCTGGGCCGAGTTCGTGGCGGCTCGTCGTTTCACTCCGCTGGCTCGCATCGCTCGCGATCGCGGTTCGTTGCCCGACGATGTGGTCGACGACCTCGACCGCTTGGCTTCCACGCTCGATCGGTTCGATGACGGCGCGCCGCCCGCCCGACTCCACGGCGATCTGTGGGCCGGCAACCGGCTCGTCGGTGTCGACGGCGAGAGTTGGCTCATCGATCCCGCAGCCCACGGCGGCCACCGCGAGTTCGACCTGGCGATGATGCGCCTGTTCCGCGGCTTCGGCTCCGAGGTGATCGACGGCCACCAGACAGTGTCACCGCTCACCGATGACTGGCAGGACCGCATCGAACTCCACCAGATCGCACCGCTCGTCGTGCACGCCATCAAGTTCGGCGGCGGCTACGTCGGTTCGGCGACCCGCGCCGTCGTCCGCTACCGGTGAACGCTGCGCCTCACTGCTGGAACCTGACCCGAAAACGCGAAGAATCCCCGCCAGCCGAAGCCAACGCGGATTCAGTCACGAGCTGATCAGCTCAGGTGCACTTGTTGGTGAAGGCCGGGACGGCGGAGGTGGTGCCGACCGCATCTACGGCAACCGTGTCCAAGGCCGCAGTAACGGCAAAGCCGCTTGCCGCGTCCCCGATGTTGTAGTTCGGGGACACAGCGACCAAGAAGCCCGCCGCTATATTGGCCTCGGTGACGGCAAGGTCGCCGGTCCCGGCGGAACCGTTCTGGGCGATGAACGCCTCGACAGCGACCTGGAGGGTCTTCTTGTCTGCGGCGCAGGCCGAGGTCTGGCCCTGGTCGGTGATGCCACGGACCGCGAACACCGTGACGGTGGCCAGGATTCCGAGGATGACAATGACGATGAGGAGTTCCACCAAGGTGAAACCTTTGTCCTGCTTGTTTTCCATGTGATTGGTTCCTTCCGCTCTTAGGTTGGGTGCTCCCGTAGGAGATGTGTCTCACGAAGCGCTCCGTGAGATGTTCTCCCGTTGCACAGTTGTTCCTTCGGCCCCTCTCCGCCGAACTTGAGGAGACGCCCGAACCTTTTACAAAGATCAATTCCTCGTCAAGCACCTCAAGACGCCGGCAGGGCGCACCGATAGGAGCTACATGCGCACGCAGCGGGCGGCGCACCTCATACACGCACGAGGGCAGGGCATGTTCGGAAAGCCACGAGACATCCACGACAGCGACACACTCGACACCAGCGCGCTCGACGAGTTCTTCGGCGACGAAGCCGCCGCCGAGAACAGCGTCGAGATCCACGACCTCCGCCACCGTGTCGAACAGGTCGAGTCGCAGATCAGCAGCCAGTTCACCTCGCTCGCCACCTACGCCCAGATCGCCCACGAACAGGTCGAACTCGCCCGGTCAGAAGCCAAGTCGTCGACGGATCGCGCCGAGCAGCGACTCACCTCACTCGTCGAACGCGAGCGCGCCGACCGCATCACCTCCTTCACCGGTGAAGCTCCAGAGGGCTCCCCCGATATCGCCACACGGCTCGACGCCCTCGAGCACTCGGTGGCCCGCATCCAGAAGAGCCTCGAAGAGTCACGTCAGCAGCAGAACGACCTCGCCCTCGCCATCACGGCGATGTTCGACCACCTCGCTGCCGCATCGCCCTCCGCCGCGCAGCCGACGCCCGCCGACGACAGCACAGCGGCCACCGAGCCCACATCGCTCACACCCCCCTCGTTCGAGCCACCCGCCGCCGAATCGACAGTCGAACCAGTCGCCGACGCAACCAACGACCTCGACGGCCCGATCAGCAGCCTCGCCCTCAACGGCTGATCAGTCGAACTGGTCGATCACGTCGAAGCCCGAGTCTCGGGCAGCCGCAGCCTGTCGGCGGTCAAGGACGCGTTCGCGCCGCTCGATGCAGCCGACCGCCTCAGCAAACTCGGCGCAGGATGCTGGGTCAGCGCACGATTTCCATGCGCATACCGTTCTCGTCCCAGAACGGGTCGAGGGGCATCCGGTTGATCGCGCGTCCCGACGCCCGGCGGGCAGTGAACAGCAGGGCGCCGGCCTGCAGCATGTGGACCGACGCGGCGCCATCGGGCGGGGTGCGGATGATCACGTCGTCGACACCCGGCAGACGCTCACGGATCAACTCGATTCGTTCCAAGCGCCCGTCCTCGTGATACGGCGAGGTCTTGAGCGGTTCGTCGCTGTTCATCACCGTGAACGACACATCGGGATTCGCCGAGAAGAAGCTGCGTGAGTGGTATGGCTGCAGTTCACGT
>Ga0335398_10004059_pt1 | contig 20743 bp, 18 predicted proteins | sample BON03_FD_205742 | JGI IMG/M metagenome (GOLD analysis project Ga0335398, IMG submission 205742) | Freshwater microbial communities from Lake Bonney liftoff mats and glacier meltwater in Antarctica - BON-03 (spades assembly) (version 2) | ecosystem: Environmental > Aquatic > Freshwater > Ice >... | reverse complement strand
AGCAGCAGGACAGTTAATTGTATGTCAGGGTGTTCGTGGGAGCATCGCAATTCCGATTTTGCGAATATGGGTACATGTACCGCCAACCTTTGTTTGGCTGGGTCGCAATTCTACTTTTAGCGAATATGGGTCTGAAAGCTTGCGGACTCGCTCGATGGCGGTGTTTACACCGGTCGCAATTCTACTTTTAGCGAATATGGGTCTGAAAGACTATAACCTAATCGTCGCTGGTGGGGGGACAATAGTCGCAATTCTACTTTTAGCGAATATGGGTCTGAAAGTGGTTGCGCAGAGGACCAGTCGCAGTCCAGTTGTAGTCGCAATTCTACTTTTAGCGAATATGGGTCTGAAAGAATAGTAGCGGAACAAACGGCCCTCCTTGTTACTAGTCGCAATTCTACTTTTAGCGAATATGGGTCTGAAAGCTGTGACGCAAATGTTTGAGGCTGACGACTATCGTGTCGCAATTCTACTTTTAGCGAATATGGGTCTGAAAGTCTGGAGGGCGGTTGGCCTCTGCGCAGTACCACCAGGTCGCAATTCTACTTTTAGCGAATATGGGTCTGAAAGTGCTGGAACAGTGATGCGCAGAGTAAAACTGTTAGGCGTCGCAATTCTACTTTTAGCGAATATGGGTCTGAAAGCATTTTTCGGAGTCAGTATTACGACGTTATTAAACAGTCGCAATTCTACTTTTAGCGAATATGGGTCTGAAAGTACTAAAAAATGGGAACAAACCACCCGTTGGACCTGTCGCAATTCTACTTTTAGCGAATATGGGTCTGAAAGAAAAATGAACATAGCCGATATTCGTAGTTATCTGGTCGCAATTCTACTTTTAGCGAATATGGGTCTGAAAGTTTTTCCAACATAAAATATATGGGAGCCAAGAATGCCGTCGCAATTCTACTTTTAGCGAATATGGGTCTGAAAGGTCAATCGGCACACTCAAGGGACCAGAAAATCGAGTCGCAATTCTACTTTTAGCGAATATGGGTCTGAAAGTTTGCGACAACAGATGGTGAACCATGTATTTCGCTGTCGCAATTCTACTTTTAGCGAATATGGGTCTGAAGGTCCGGACTCCACACGACGAACCAGTATGGGAAGCGTCGCAATTCTACTTTTAGCGAATATGGGTCTGAAAGCGGGCGGAAGCAGCTGGTCAGCTGATGCAACTGGGGTCGCAATTCTACTTTTAGCGAATATGGGTCTGAAAGGTTGCGAGCAGCAACACCATTGCCAGTAATCGGCTAGTCGCAATTCTACTTTTAGCGAATATGGGTCTGAAAGAGGTATAAATCCGAATGTGACATTCGAATCGTGGAAGGTCGCAATTCTACTTTTAGCGAATATGGGTCTGAAAGTTCAGGGTGGCACGTGTGCTTACGACGTCTGGGATGTCGCAATTCTACTTTTAGCGAATATGGGTCTGAAAGCGGCTATAGTCAACAAATTAGGTCGAATGAACAAAGTCGCAATTCTACTTTTAGCGAATATGGGTCTGAAAGAAGAGATAGCCAGGCGAGTAAGACCGTGACCAGTGTCGCAATTCTACTTTTAGCGAATATGGGTCTGAAAGATTTCAGCTTTTACTTCAGCCCACAGCATGATCCGGTCGCAATTCTACTTTTAGCGAATATGGGTCTGAAAGTACTAAAGTAGCGTCCATTGAGTTCGCCCATATCCCGTCGCAATTCTACTTTTAGCGAATATGGGTCTGAAAGTAATTATTTGCGCCTGCGCTATGATAGCGCTAGCAAGTCGCAATTCTACTTTTAGCGAATATGGGTCTGAAAGGTCTTTGCCGTCCTGAATTTAGGGCACTCGCTCATGTCGCAATTCTACTTTTAGCGAATATGGGTCTGAAAGAGTCAATTAGGGCTTAATCAATTAAAAATCAAAAACTTACAAGCAAAACCGCGTCGGATATTTTGCTCAAAAAACGTTAAGGTCGTGTTAAAAAACAACCAAAAACACGTCAAAAACGTCATTTTTTGGCTGTCCTCCGGAAATATAAAGTCTTGTCAAAGAGCACGTTACGTGGCATTTTTGGGCTGATTGAAGGAACATTATTATAGTAACAACCAATATCATGCCGATTTTTTCAAGCCTTCCAAAGCTACCTACCGCTGCAAATATCCAAATTATTTTTTCAAAGCAACAGAATATTTACGAAGCAATTATTCCTGCATGGCTGGGACCATAAACAGCATTCCGTGGACAATATGCCTCCCGCACATTGTCCGCAGAATGCGAAATATTAAAAATAATGCCCTGCTATTTTGGGTATCTTCAAAATTGGCACTATCCTTGCCTCGCCAATACAAAAGAAAACAACCCATGGCCGAACTCCGAATGCTGTCCGTGTCCTTCGATACCCACCTGCTTCCCTGGCAGTTGCCGCAGTTTCGCGGTGCCATCGCCGAAAAAGTGGGCCTGGAACACGAGTGGTTCCACAACCACGACAATGAAAACGGCGGCTTTCACCAACGCTACCCCCTGATTCAATACAAAATAGACGGCCACCAAAAACAACTGCGCCCCATGCTCCTGTGCATGCAAGCAGGCGTGGAAGAAGCACACCGCTATTTCAGTCAGCCCGACTGGACGCTGCGCATCGGCGGCCAAGACCATACCATGCGCATCGCCCGGCTGAACGTACAACAGCACCACCTGCGCGTCACCGACAAGCCCCAAACCTACCGCATCCACCACTGGAAACCCTTCAACCCCGAGAATTACCAGCATTTCCGCAACCTGCGCGGCATCGCCGAACAATTCACGTTCCTGGAATCCCTGCTGACCTCCCACATTCTCGCCTTCGCCACCGGCGTGGGCTGGCAACTGGATGAACGCTTCCAAATCAAAATCACCGAGCTGGTACAGCGGGAGTGGGTAGACTACAAAGGGCTGAAAGTGCTGGCGTTTACGTTGGATTTTGAGGGGAATGTGGGGCTGCCGGGGGGTGTTGGGTTGGGGAAGGGGGCGAGTATGGGGTATGGGGTGGTGCGGGGCGCGAAATGAACACCAAATCAAAAAATCAAAACTAATCTAACATGCGAAAAACAGCAAGCTTACTTTTCCTTTTTGCTCCAATAATTTGCTTCTCCCAAGCAACGGCTCAAGACTCTGTCTTACAGTTTTTGACCAAAAACCAAGAAGAAATTCACCAAATCGTAGAAGGATATAAGAAGGTTTCGTTCAGTTGGACACAATTATTCGGTACATTGCTGGGCGCTATCTTTTTGGCGATACTTACTTGGAAAATCTGGATTCAAGATTGGTTAAAATCCTACATACGTAAAAAGTCATTAGAGGCTATTGATGAAATCAACAACCTGAAAACTGCCAAAGTTTTGGTTGTAAGCAATGGTGACGACACGTTTTTGAAAAGCTTTTTCAATGAAAAGAAGTTCGCCAACATAAGATTTATTCAAATGGCAACAATCTTTGCTCCCGTAAATGATTTCGACTACGATTTGGTTTTTGGAAACAACGACAATGGAGTGCTCGACAAAACGGAACTGCGAAAGTTTGTCGGGGAAGACAATTTGCTTTTCTATTTTGGGAAATCCGGTTCGTGGGACTTTGCAAATGATACACCGGAACTGGCTAAAAAGATAAACTTTGCCAATAGTCGAGCACAGATATATGGCAACCTAATGAGTAGCCTTGAATTTTTAGCACTTGTAAAACCTAAAATCAAAAACGCCTGACCCAATGTCCAATCCAGATTTTGATGCACTGCGACATGCTGTAGAAGCAAAGAAAGAGCTTTTTAGTATTTTTGATCGGATTAAGCTTGAAAATGCCAAAGGGGAATCTAACCATTTGCACACTCGGCGTGTGTTAACAAACAATAATATTGTACCAGAAACAACGAAGCAACCTGCCCAAGACATCGAGATAGAATTCCAAAAACTTGATCCTGATCTTCAAAAACTTGAAAAATTAATTGGCTCCGCTCAATCAGACACCTTTATTTCCATTCTTCAAAAATATAGCTGGCGTATTGGTGACCCCGCAAATACAGACCCTTCAACAGCTAGCTTTTGTGATACCTTTCGTATTCAAAAAGCATTGGAAAACGCTGTCGAAAACAGTGGATACCTACTTGTAAAGGGTGATTTGTCGGGCATCCAAAATTATATCTACGGCGGTATCCAACCAAAAAACGCTGGTGGGCAGGCCAAACTTTCCAAAAAGCTGCGTGGTCGATCAGCTTTGGTTGCTATGCTCACCGATTTTTTGGCGAATGCCATGCTGCATGAACTTGGTTTCCCTAATTGGCACTTGCTCTTCGCGGGCGGTGGCCACTTCAATTTAATACTGCCATTTTCTGAAAAGCTGGAAGCTCAAATTGAAGATTTAGAAGACAAAATCGCCGTAGAAATGCGCCGCGCTTTTGGCGATACCTTAGACTTGGTTGTTGCTGCTGTTCGTTGTGACCTGACCATTCTCGAAAACGCTGGATCATTTTTTGAAAAATTGAATGCCAAACGCGAGACTAAAAAATATCAACAGCATCCTAAATCACTGAATAGCCATTTTTATCCTAAGGATGAATTGTCCATAACAGAAAGGAATCTACTGAAGAAACAGAGGGATAAACTCACGGAAGACCTTGGTACTGTGTTGCCAAAGCGCAAATTGTTAGTCGAAACAGTTTCGTCTCAAAAACTTCATCCAGAGAAAAAGCGCGCGTTTGAAGTATTTGATTTTCATCTCGAGAAAGCCGTTCATCAACTTTTCTTGGCTTCTGATGAGCGCATTTCAGATTGGAATATTGAAGATGAATGGGAAAATGTAGAAAACTTCTTGATGCTGAACAAAGAAGACCTCAAATCTGCGCGTGTTTTGAGGATGAATGACACCCAAATTTTCCCCGACGATGTCGAATGGGGTAGTCAACTGAATATCCCAGTGAGTTTTGGGTTTCGTTTTTTGGGGAAATATGTGCCCCCTCATCGTACAGAAGACCGCCCTAAAACTTTCGAAGAACTTGCATTCCCCGACCCCTCCGAAGGTGAAAAAGAACTCACTGAGGAACAATTGAAAAAAAGCGGCCTGCTCATGCTCGCATCTATGCGCCTTGACGTGGACGATCTTGGCTGTATTTTCAGTCATGGTTTTGGGAAAAACGTTTCTCTCTCCCATGTCGTCGCGCTCAGTCGCGAAATGCACTATTTTTTTACTGCATATTTCGATCATTTGGCTGAGGAAAATGGTATTTATGTAGTTTACGCTGGAGGTGATGATGCGTTTGTAGTCGGTCGCTGGGACAAAATAATTGCGTTCGCGGCTCAACTACGCGACGACTTTCAAAAATTTGTGCATAAAAACGAAGATGTGCATTTCAGTGCTGGCATCTTCATGGGAGACCCAAAATATCCTGTAGAGCGATTTTTTCGCGACGCAGGACGGTTAGAGAAAGAAGCTAAATTTCCTAAAAATCAGGTGAACGTATTCAGTAGAAATTTACCCTGGCATTCGTTCAAGTCTAAAATTGAATTTGGAACAGAACTTTTTGAAGCATTGAAAAAACCTGATGTGAAGGCAAAACGCAAGCTCACCATGGCTTTCATGTACAGAGTGCTCCAATTGGTAAAAACCAGTTTTCACGAGCGCAGTGGCGAGGATGAAAATGGCTACAAAGTCAAACGCGGATATGTAGATATTCCAAGATTTGGGCGAAACATTGCAAATATGCGTTATCTGTTCGCCCGCCATGGCTATACCAATGATGAAATTGCCGATATTACTAAAGGCATAGAACACAAATTAACAACTGATTTCCTGACCACGTTCAATTTTGGCTCCAACTCTAAAGACGCTCAAACCAAAGTCGCGCGTACAAAGGACTTTCTGGTGGCCTTCAATTACGCGTTGTATTGCCTTCGTTTTCATAAAAAACTAAACCAATAAAATATGGATAACATCGCTACTATGAGTGCGGCCGAACTTGTCCGCAGAGCCGAGGAAACTGCCGTGCAGCTCACACGTGATAAGCTCAAAACGGGTCAAATTCGCAATTTCTACTCGGCGATCACCCGTATGCGCATCGATTTCGCCCTTGCTGAAGAAAAAACGGTGACCGACGAGCTACGGCGCGATATTACCTTACTTAAACCTAAAATTGCCTACGCTGCTGGCCGACAAACAGCTGTACGCGCCACTTTTTATCCCTTTGTGAAAGGCGCGATAGATGGTATTGAAAAATCAGATTACGACCCTCGTGCTGTCAAAAACTTCTTTCAACTTGTGGAAAGTGTAGTAGCATACCACAAATTTTACGGTGGCGGTGACTAAATCTTTAACAATCAACCTTTTTTAAATAATTCAACCTGTTTGAAATGGAAAATTCAAATTCCGAATTCATCGGCAATTTCATACTTCGGGGCAAATTCGAGTGCCTCACTGGCCTACACATCGGGGGCAGTAAGGAAAAACTCGAAATCGGCGGCGTAGACTCCCCTGTCATACGGGATCCGCGCACTCGTTTCCCATACGTACCAGGTAGTTCCTTGAAAGGGAAACTGCGCTCTTTACTTGAATTCGGTACTGGCGCGGTACCGAAAAGTGGAGATGTTTCTGAGGAATTGGACATCGTTAGACTATTCGGCATCGGGGTAGATCAAAAAGATTCCGTAAAAGATAAGCCTGATGAAAAGCTTTATCGGGTAGGCCCCTCACGGCTCGTCGTTCGTGACTGTTTTCCTGATGCCGAAACCAAACAATGGTGGAAAACCCTCGACAGTGACCTGCTTTACACCGAATACAAATCTGAAAACGGTATTAACCGCATCACTTCAGCAGCCAATCCGCGCTTTATTGAGCGTGTCGTGGCAGGCTCAAAGTTCGATTTTGAGCTGGTTTATTCTGTTTATGATGTAAAAAAGCCCGGGAGTTCCCCAAAAGCAGAAGCCGAAACAGACCTTGGTAACCTTCGCATGGCCTTGTTCATGCTCGAACACAATTTTCTTGGAAAAAGCGGCTCGCGTGGATACGGACGCGTAAAATTTTATTTGACGGAACCAATTTGGATTTCAACAGAAGATTACAAAAAAGCATCGGAAAGCCTACAAAAGGCCAACGCGCCCTTGCCAAAATTTGAAGCATTGAAACCACTCGGCGAAGACTGGAGTATCCCAAATCTGCCAAATTAACTGTTTTTCCGATGAAAATTATATACCTCATTCCACAGGGCGGCTATATCACCGATCTACGGTCTGATACCCTTTGGGGCATGCTCTGCTGGGGCATTCGACACCTTTGGGGTGAATCCGAACTTGAAAGCTTTATCAAAAAAGCAGCCTCGGGACATCCTGACTTTGTCATCACAAGTACTTTTCCGTTCAAACAACACGGCGATGAGCGTATTCCTTTTTTCCCAAATCCGCTCGTTTTGCCGCCCGAAGCGCGTGAGATGGACGTAAAAAAAGCCCTTGCAGAAGCCCGAGCTCGAAAAGATTTAAAAGAGGTGGCATGGCTCGGCCTCGAAGATTTTGAGGCTGTTTTGCACGGCAAACTAACCTCGGAGGATCTGCTTGTCCGTATCCGAGCCGCACGCGATTTAAGGAAAACGGCCGAAGAAGACGGCCTTGGGTATCCCCCTTCCGGACAAACGGTCCGCAGGACTGCTCCAGAAAGGAAAGTTTTCAGCCAAACACACAATACAATTGACCGTTTACAGGGTGGGACATTGACCAAATTAGACAGCGACAATAACCGCGCAGGACAACTTTTTCACGCCGATGAAATCTTTTGGCGTGATCCAGATGATGAAACCAGCGAAAGTAACACTGGCTTGTTTTTTCTCGCTGAAGGCACAGACCTGACGAAACTTGCACCCGTTTTAAATCTTTTCCGCCATGTAGGCTTAGGCGCAGATCGTTCGAGCGGAAAAGGTTTCTTCGATTTCGAGATTTTAGATTTCGCCCCGTCCGAACCTCCACCTTCATCCGCCAATGCACTGATTAACCTTTCGCTTTTTTGCCCGACAGAACCCGAACTAGAAGCCTTTAAAGCCTCCAATGGAGCACTTCAATATCTTCTTGAAAAGCGTGAGGGCTATGTTGGTGGTCGAGCGTTGCACCCCAAACAGCCACGAATGTATTTCAAAGAAGGCTCTGTTTTCGCGCGCCCGAGTGAACAAATGGGGCGGGTGATGGGCTGTGTTCGCCAACAAGAATTTGAAGAAGAATCGAAACCTGACCACGAAGTTTGGGAAAACGGTTTCGCTTTTATGCTCAACCTTAACTGGAAATAATAATGGAACTCAGATTTCGCACCCTCACGCCCCTGCATATCGGCGACGGTTCTTCGCTGCATTCTTTCGATTATGCCGTCGAGAAAGGCCGCTTTTATCGCACCTCGCGGCGGTTTTTTGAAAATTTCTTGGACAATCTGGGCGGCGACGCGCCCGAACGTTTCGCATCTTGGTCAGGCGACATCGTGGAACAAATGGAGCAATGTGAAAAAGACCGTCGCCGCGACCCGCGCAACCGCGACTACAATCAGAAAATGTCTGACCTTCGGAAAAACCACTCGTTACGGGAATTTGCCATATCTATGAAGGTGGAAAGCAAGTTTCTTGATTTTTTAAAACAGCAGAAAACACCATCACTACCCATCTTTAGCTCGGACGACCGCATGCAAGAAATTCGCGGTTTTCAACGCGATGCTGACGAGCGCGTTTTTTTACCTGGTTCGAGTGTGAAAGGTTGCATTCGCACTGCTTTACTCTATAATTTTTTGGAAAAGTATGCTGACCACGAAAAAGTTCGGCAAATGTTAAAAGAGCAACTTGATGGCGTAAAACGCGATCGCGATGAGGCAGAAAGACGACATTCCAAATTCAACGTAGAACGCCACCGCAAACAATTTTGCGAAGAGATAGAGCACCTTGCATTCCGTGCGGGAATGATACCTGAAAGGAGCAACCAAGCAAAATACTCAGAAGCGCAAGATGATTTGTTGAAGTGCTTGCTAGTAAGCGATGTCGCTGTGCCGCCTGATGCGGTAGGCATTGAAAAGATCGACCTCTATTTGGTAAAAAAACTACCCAAAGGTGCTGGTTATGAAGCCCAGCGGCAGCGACAAGCTCCTGCTGTCGAGGCCATTCAACCCGACCAAGACTTGTTTGTTCGATTGGATTTTGACATCGAATTGCTGCTCGTGCTGCATCGTTTGGGAGAAAGCGACGAAAAAGGTTTCAAATTAGGACGTGAAACACATTTCATTGGCTGGCGCGAAAAAGCAAAGATTGCATTTGGCTTGGAGGCCGCCGATTTCGATGCTGTCCCGAAGAATACAAAGTGGAATGGCCCGGAAATCGAAAAGGTCAAGTCAAAAGCCCTTGCGCATGTTCTGGATTGTTGCCGAAAATTCAGTGATGCTCAGGCCGAAGCCCTAAATACGTGGCAAAAAGAAGAGTTCTGCAACCCAAAACACAATGCAGGCGCAATGGCCCGCCACCTTGAAATAGGTACAGGCAGGGTATTTTCTGCACGTGGTGCCCGACTTCACCTCGGTTTTGCGACCGGGTTTGAAGGGATGACGGTTGTCCTCCATTTGCTGGCACAGCATAAAAAGCTGTTTGCCGAAATCATGGAAATGTTTGGCATCGGCGACAGCCCCAGTGCCTGGAAAAACCGCCGCCCGGGCGAAACCTATCGTGCCAATCCTGATAAATTCCCCAAATCGCACCGATTGGCCACGCGCCCGGGCGAGATTTTGCCACTTGGATGGCTCGAATGGGCAGACGACCCGTTGGCAGTAGCGCAGCCAACACATGCCGCTGGCTCAGCATCGATTTCGGTCCCGGCTGCACCCTCCGCGCCTGTTTTTTTGAAAGGATCACTTAAACCGGGTGCCGAGCTTGATGCCGAACTGGTGGAAGGAGGCAATCCGGGGCATTTCAAACTTTTTATACGAGAGGATTATCAACCAACTGTAGCGTTAAAATATGCTGCGGGCTTCAAAAATGAGGATATCGGGCGCTATGCTCGGGTGCGTGTGAAAAATGTGAAAGGGAAGGAAGAGGTAACTGTGGTGGAGTTTGTTAGGTTTTGGTAGCTACAAAAAATAATGGAAGAAAAGGCAAATGATATTATTAAGGTTGCAATTGAAAATAGATGGAAGCGCATCTATTTACAGAACCTTGATTTGCTTGAAATTCCGGTCAAACTTGCCGAAATAGAGGATATAGAGTTGATTGATTTGAGAGGAAATAGAATATCTAAACTGCCAGAATGGATAAAATTAAAACCAGATTTTGAGACGGCTCTAGAAGAAGGTTGTCCAACCAATAGCACGATTTACCTATATGGAAACCATATTATCTCAGTTTCGGAGATTGAAATTACTTTTATTGAAGGAATTGAACAAAAGGATTTTGATCTTCTTGTTGGTTATTTTGAAAGTATGGTTCAACGAGTAAAATATTTGGCAGAGTATGAAACCACAGACAAGGATAAAGTAAAAGAGTACATTGAATATCTTAACTTGTGGGATGATCGAAATGTAATCCTGCAAAGAAAAAAAGGGCTCCTTAAAATAGCTTTTGACGCTGAATTTTCTAGAATCCGGATTTTTTCTGGGGACAACAAACTCGATTCGACAGAAATGATGGAGAGAATATTGTTATGGGCAAATATTGAATACCAAAAACTTGGCTCAATCCTGCACCCTTGTGGGTGTAAAAATTGCCAGAATAATCCTCAGCAGCGGTTTCTGTTTGATCATAAGTTTTTGGATGGATTTTATAAAAAATACCTTCCAAATATCCAATGCCATCAAAGTGGTGAACATTTACGTTTAGACTTTTTTGCGGGTTTGTATCAGCCTAAAATTCAAGTATTCGTTGACTATGCTGAGCAAGATGGAAAAAAATTTACAGAAATCAATAAATTATTCCCCAAAAGAGGGTGGGACTATCGTGCCGACATTTGGCATCCATGGGCAATGGATGCAGGTGTGGCAGAAGAGGTAGAATTTCAAAACAGCCTAAATAGAGGGGACGTCTTAATCTTTTTCTTGAGCAAAGACTTTGTTTCAGACGACAAAAAGTGGGAGCGGTTAAAGAATCATGCCCGCCCACGTTGGATAAAAGAAGATGTTTTATTACTAATAATTGAATCCAGCCCATGTCATTGGGAAGAAGGATTTCGAGATTTCCCAGAAGATGAAATCCCTAAAGCAATTAAATTGGAGCACGGAAATTGGCATCAGGTTTCAATAGATATTCATTCAGAAGTTGAAAAATGGTTGAAAAACAAGCGGAATGCATCAAACTAAATACACTCGTCTCCTCACCGACTGCCAAGCCGCCATCGCTGCCGACAACCTCGAAAAATGTTTGGAATTATTGCGACAAGGCTTTAACCTTCATGCAGAGACCCGAAAAGATTTGAACTTGCTGGAAGGCAATTGGAACAGGGCAAAGCGTTTTTACGGCAATGGGCAATTGAGTTACGCTGATTTCAGCAAGGATCTTACTCGGGTGGCCGATGCGCTAGGCAACATTTTGGAAAAACTGAGCGAAGATGATGTTTCAACATCCGATAATATCAACGATCGCATTTTAATTGTTTCCTGTAAAAACAGCCCGACCGATTGGGAAAACCTTTTCCCCGAAGCCTTTTTCTCGCACGTAAGAATAATCCAATACCGTGACGAGGTGCCGGAAGGCTTCCGCGCCGCAGATATTGTTATTTTTGATGATTTGAAATGTGCTGGCTCAAGCCGAGAAGTTTTCATGCGAAGTCTCGCCCGCGAATTGCCACAAGCTAATCTGCTTTATTTTGGCAAGTTTAACCCTTTTCAAGACAGCGACTTCGAGGGCGACGATGCAATATTTGAAAGGATGGCAAACGCTAATAGCAGATTCACGATCCATGCACGACTACGGGAGTTGCTGGAGTATCGAAAAATTTATGGAACTGGTTAGTCTGACCAATCAGACACTCTTGCTTATGGACATTGTTCTTAAAAAGTGTGTTAGAGAAAAAATGGCACTCAACTTAGTATTTGCAAGACCAGACTTATTCCACCCCAAGACATCATCTCCACCAAAACCATCCCCAAAAACCTCGCTCCCCTCAACGACTGGCTCTAATGGCACAACTTCACCCTGATTTAATCCCCTTTGCTGCGCAACGCATAGAGCATTTCCGGGTACTCCAGTTTACGCAACCTCATCGGCGACCAGACTGGCAATACCGCCAATCATCCCCATACCACCCGAACCGGATACTGCTCAAACTGGCCATCGTGCGCAATGATTTCGACATTCTCGGTTTGCGCTTGCGCAATGATCATCCGGTCATTTCGCTATGCCAAATCAGAATATGCGTGTCGATTGGATACCACACGAAGTGGACAAACGCCGCGAACAAGAAAAAACCATACGGCTGGGTAGCACAAAAAAGGTAACCGGTGTGTCCAGTTCAGGATGCTATTCACGGCATGAAAATATGGATTACGCCTCACCTTTCAACTCAGTCAGCTTTAATGGAACACCATGCGCAGCAATTTCTTTGGCCCAAGGATGGCCGTTCTCGTCGTCGGAAGCTGCAAAAGTGTGTAGTTCTATAAGGGGAAAACGGGACAGAACATGTTTGATCGGCTCATAGTCAATGGTAAGGCAGCCGGAAAAGCGTTCGTCCCAAAGCGCCAGGTCAATATCCGAATATTCATGCTGCTGCCCTGAAGCAACAGAGCCAAACAGGTACCCTTTGGTTGGATGATACCCAAGCAAAGCAAGTGCCTCAAGCAATTTTGAAATTTGAATTAGTGCATTTGTTCGAGTAACCATTCTCGGATTCGGTTCAAACCACATAGGCAAAGGACTGCAACACGCCGTAAATCTATATCTTTGCAGCAAATCTTTTATCAACATGACTCGTCAATCCATTCTAAATGCTTTACGCGCAAACATGGCAATGCTGCATAATGACATGGGAGTAAAGTCCATTGCGCTGTTTGGCTCTTATGCCCGGGATGAGGCAATGCCTGACAGCGATCTCGATATCCTTGTCGAACTGGAGGCGGCTGATTTTCAATCTTATATCGAATTGAAGGTTTTTCTAGAAAAGCACTTTTCGATGTCCGTTGATTTGCTCCGCCGGGGCCCACACCTGAGCCCTAAATTTTTAGAATCCATAGAACCGGAACTTGTATATGCCTGATGCGCTCCTCCTCGATGCCTTGGAAACCCTGAAACGGTCTTTGGAAATCATCCAAAAGCGTGCGAAGGCCATCAACGAACCTGATGATTTTGTATCTTCCGAGGCTGGTCTCACAATTCTAGATGCAATTGCCATGCGCTTGCAATCGGTTGGCGAAAAGGTGAAAAAGATAGAACAAAAAAATCCCGGATTTTTCCATCCGGTACAACTTTGATCCTCAGCCGGTTATTCGTTTTAGAGATTTCATTTCACATCATTACGAAGAGGCCGATTACGAAATGTTATTTGATATTTGTAAAAACCATATTCCTGCCTTGGAAGAGAAAATTATTGCAATATTGAGCGCATTGCAGCATGATATATAAGCTTTTATTGTAATTGCCAGTCGCTGGCTTTATTGGCACAACTTTTCATTGATCTGAGAAAATCAACCGCAACTTCCATCATGAAACCAGAAAAAAACGACAAAAAAGCCTACCTCCGCTTCACGCCCGAAGAACTGGATTTCCTACAGGACAACACCGGGCACATGGCAGAATCCTTCGGCTTGGACACTCGCGCCGGCAACCTGATGGGCAAGCGGGCTATCGGCTTCTATGCCTGGGATTTGGAATGCCTGACGGATGTCACTGACATCGCCAGAAAAGACGCACCTGTCGAACAACGTGCCATGATCGATGGGCTTTTGGAAAAGCTGGAGGGGGCGTGGAAGGAGATTTGATTGACGGCCAATTCAGCCGCAGCCTGTTCAAAAAGCGCTTTACTTGGTAATCTGTTCATAACTAACAAAAGCTCCATTGTACCCAATTTTGCGGCTCACGCGGCCCTTAACCGCGATTACACGGCCTGTCGGTATCTGTGTAGTCTCCTGGGCATTGTATTCCTTTTCTAAAGTGGAGCAACCCGTTTCGACATTCAGGCGTTTCAACGCCTCTTTGGCAAGCGTTGGCAAGGACTTCTCTGGTACAAGCTTGCCACTAAGCTTTGAGCGTACTGCCTTGGCGTACAGCCCATAACCGATGTTCATAATCAGTCCTTTCGAAACAAGCATACGGAGCACCCGTCCAACCTGGTCGTACCCGCCTAAATCCTTAAAATCAGCACGCAGTAAAACGGTCGATTTCATTCGAGCGATGCGGTTAGCGATTTTCCGCTCCAATGTTTTATAAGAAGCCATATCAATTAAATTTACCTACAAATATACGACATTTTATCGCTGCAAAAATACGACATTTTTTTGATACCCCTACCCCCGATCCCTCTTCCCCAACACAAAACCCGCAAACTCCACCTGCCCGGCCAGCGACCGTCGAAACTGATCGAACAGCCAGGAATGCTGCGATGCCTCGCCCACCAGCCAGCAGCAGATCGCCAACTCCCATCGCGTTGAATGAACACTTTCAACAACAGCTGGGCCGCATCGCTCCTAAACCTCGTAGGTCTAAAACCTCAGAACCCTTCCCCAAAAAAGCAGCGCTTTTTTGGGGAAGGGTTCTGAGGTTTGAGACCTACGAGGTTTTTGCCACAATCGGCACGTTTTTCGCAGCCATACCAGCGGCGCATGCTGCGTCCTTTTGCACGAAGCACAAAACGCAGCTGTTTGCCCATTAACGTAACCCCACATCCCCATGCAACTCTACCTCGATTCCTTCGGCGCTTACCTTTCCGTCCGCAACGGAATGTTCGCCATACGCACCAAAACTGGCGGCGAACAATTGTTCGCCGTGCGGCAGGTGGGCGCCATACTGCTCACCGCTGGCACGGCCTTGAGCAGCGACGCCGCATTGTTGGCCGCTGCCGAAAACATCCCCCTGCTGTTGATCGATGCGAATACCCACGCGCCGCTCGCGCACTTGAGCAGCGGCCAAGCGGTGTCGCTGGCGGCCATACGCCGCAACCAGGCCGTATTTTCCAGGAATGTTGATGGCTTCGCCTGGGTGGGCAGCGTGCTGGCGCTGAAAATAGAGCGACAGATGGAATTGCTGGATACGCTGGGCCAACGCAAAAATGCCCCAGAAGCCTTTCTCGATGGACTGGGTCCGGCGCTAAAAACGATGTCGGCCCAGGCGAAAGCCTTAAAAAACTGGGCAGTGCCGGATGCACAGGACTTTGTGCTGCCCTTGGTCGCCGAGCGCTTCCGGGGACAAGAAGGCACGGCCTCCCGCGTTTATTTCCAGCAGCTGGGCCGCTACCTCCACCCCGCGCTGGGCTTTGCGGGCCGACAAGGACACCCGGCCTTCGATCCGTTCAATGCCCTGCTCAATTACTTGTATGGCATGTTGTACACTTCCGTGCACCTGGCAGCCTTAAAAAACGGCCTCGACCCCTATATGGCCGTGCTGCATGCCGACCAATACGGTGCCAAGCCCACCATGACCTACGATATGATAGAACCCTACCGACCCTGGGCAGATATGGTGGCGATTGCGCTGGCGGAGGTTCCGGAATTGTTGTCCGCCGAGGTGTTCCAGCCCGCCCCCGATGATCGCGGGCTGTGGCTCAGTTCCAGCGGAAAAGGAAAGGTTATTGATGCCATGTTGTTGTTTATGAAGACACCGACCGCGTATGAAGGGCGCGATTTGCGGCGCAACACCCAAGTCGACCTGGATGCGCAAAAGTTGGCCGTATTTTTGAAGGGATATGACGTCCCCTGATTCGTATCACGCACATAAACGCCGACATGAAAACCATCCTCGCTTTTTTCCTCGTTTTTTTCGCGTTTCACGCCGGTTCCTTCGCCCAAGATCCCGACATCGAAGCCGATGAGCGCAGCGTGCTGGAAGACATTTACCGCAGCAGCGATGGGGATGCAGAAATCCCCACGGCCTTTCGGGATCGGAACAGTCGACAGAAAAAGCGGGTAAGCGCGCCGGAGGGTGCGCAGCGTATCGGCTGTGTCTGCATGAACGGCAGCAGCAGCCCGGCGCACAGCACGGGCGCTTGCAGTGGCGCGGGGGGCGTGCGCTTTTGGCTGTACCGCAGCAAAGAAGGGGACACCACGCGCGTGCTCACGGGCCGGCATGAGCGGCACCCGCAGCCGCTGGATTCGGCGGAACTGAGCGAGACCAACCGCGCCAAACCCAAAAAAGCCCGCACAGAAATCGGCCCGCTGCAGCCCATCATACAGCCCATCATTTATTCGCCCATAGCAGCCAACCAGCTCCAAGGCAACGGCAACGGCGGCTTGTTCGACTGGAGCGATGCGGCCACCATCACGGGCGGCGGCATCTCGCTGTACGTGGTGCTGCGGTTTTTATTGGGCTGGATCCACAACCACCAAACTTTGATCCGCTATGCACTACGTCATTTGTTACGATTTGGAAAGCGACCGGCTCCGCGAAAAAGTCGCAAAACTCCTCCAAAGACACGGCTGTAACCGGGTGCAGAAATCGGTGTTCGTGGCGGCGGACATGAGCAACAAACACCTGAGTATGCTCCAAAGGGCCTTGACCAAAGCGTTGGAAAAAGGCAAATCCGCAGCCCAGGACAGTGTGCTGTTGATACCGCTTCCCGATGCCTGTGCGCAGGCGACCAAGGCTTTTGGCGGGCTTAACAGTATATTGGCAACGACTGCGGTACTGCCGCTAAAAATAATTGTGTAAGAATGCTGTGAATTGTGGCAAAGTGGTGAGTATATTTGCGTAACGTATTAGAAATGGTACGTCTCTTAACCACTCTCTGCGAAAAGAAGGATTGCGACTACAGGCAGAACGAGATCAACAACGGGGTTCATCTCTTAACCACTCTCTGCGAAAAGAAGGATTGCGACGCCACAGCAGAAACGTCGGTGGGCTTTTTCCTAACTCTTAACCACTCTCTGCGAAAAGAAGGATTGCGACCCTTCATGTAGGATAAGCATAGCATGTCGTCCTCTCTCTTAACCACTCTCTGCGAAAAGAAGGATTGCGACATGATTAGTTCTTTCATAGCCTTGTGTTCATTACCTCTTAACCACTCTCTGCGAAAAGAAGGATTGCGACATGGTTAGTAGATGGACACATTTTTAACGAGGTTTCTCTTAACCACTCTCTGCGAAAAGAAGGATTGCGACTTTGGTTTTAAGTTGTTGGTTTTGTTACCTGTTTCTCTTAACCACTCTCTGCGAAAAGAAGGATTGCGACTAAAAAATAAAACATGGCAATAGCAGCATATCAATCCTCTTAACCACTCTCTGCGAAAAGAAGGATTGCGACCGACTTGCATTGTCAGTGTTCCGTCTTTTACTTCGCTCTTAACCACTCTCTGCGAAAAGAAGGATTGCGACCATGCCTGATACGTCGAAACTAAGCAGTGTAACTTCTCTTAACCACTCTCTGCGAAAAGAAGGATTGCGACCCCGTAAAAGGCAGTTTCGGCTTCTAACTCTGATACTCTTAACCACTCTCTGCGAAAAGAAGGATTGCGACAGCAATTGAGGGCTCTACCCCCAGACTGTATATTCTCTTAACCACTCTCTGCGAAAAGAAGGATTGCGACCTCCCTTGTAATCGGTACTTGTAAAAGACGTTTTCTCTTAACCACTCTCTGCGAAAAGAAGGATTGCGACTTTGCAAACAGTAAGGCAATGTTTTGATCTACGCCTCTTAACCACTCTCTGCGAAAAGAAGGATTGCGACTGCTAAAATTGACTCACTTACTGTTATGTTCATCTCTTAACCACTCTCTGCGAAAAGAAGGATTGCGACACCCATGTATGTGGTCACGCTGTAGGTTCGTTGTTCTCTTAACCACTCTCTGCGAAAAGAAGGATTGCGACTTTAAAGCTTGTGTATCATAGGTCCGAAATCATTCTCTTAACCACTCTCTGCGAAAAGAAGGATTGCGACACTGATAAACTTTCATTACTATTCATGTCATTGACTCTTAACCACTCTCTGCGAAAAGAAGGATTGCGACTTTTTTGAAGCCTTGCTAGACTTCTTCTTTTGAACCTCTTAACCACTCTCTGCGAAAAGAAGGATTGCGACTTAACAGTGTGTCCGATATCACCTGTGAATATCTCTCTTAACCACTCTCTGCGAAAAGAAGGATTGCGACATTTCACATTAAGCATTAACCTAATGACACGGTTCTCTTAACCACTCTCTGCGAAAAGAAGGATTGCGACTACCTTCTTGAACTTCACTAGAGTGTTCTGCCAACTCTTAACCACTCTCTGCGAAAAGAAGGATTGCGACCATCTTCAATGACGAACCAATAGTTACTCTTCAATCTCTTAACCACTCTCTGCGAAAAGAAGGATTGCGACTCTGCTCCAGTTGTTGCCGTAGCAAATGTTTGCGTAGCTCTTAACCACTCTCTGCGAAAAGAAGGATTGCGACCGCGGTAATTATCACAGGAGCATTTCCTAAGGAGGCTCTTAACCACTCTCTGCGAAAAGAAGGATTGCGACCACTCAACACTTTTTACACATGGCAGATTTTCCTAGTGCTCTTAACCACTCTCTGCGAAAAGAAGGATTGCGACACTGGCACAATGTGCGTGTGGTCTATCTCGTTTGCTCTTAACCACTCTCTGCGAAAAGAAGGATTGCGACAGCGCACACAAGGTGGCCACGAAAATCAATCTGTCCTCTTAACCACTCTCTGCGAAAAGAAGGATTGCGACATAACGACTCGCATTGTCGGTGTTCCTTGGGTTACTCTTAACCACTCTCTGCGAAAAGAAGGATTGCGACATTGATAAGTTGCAAAATTGATTTTTTCGTACTCCTCTTAACCACTCTCTGCGAAAAGAAGGATTGCGACTGTGAAACGGTACGCCGGATGCTTTTGCGTCTGCAACTCTTAACCACTCTCTGCGAAAAGAAGGATTGCGACTAATATAATATAATTAGTTTAATTAATACTCTCTATCTCTTAACCACTCTCTGCGAAAAGAAGGATTGCGACTTCGTTTAATTTTGCAATGCTCATTTTTGTCTCACTCTTAACCACTCTCTGCGAAAAGAAGGATTGCGACTGTGAAACGGTACGCCGGATGCTTTTGCGTCTGCAACTCTTAACCACTCTCTGCGAAAAGAAGGATTGCGACCAAGATGTTTTTAACGGCCGTATTATTCACTTTACTCTTAACCACTCTCTGCGAAAAGAAGGATTGCGACGCACACAGTAATAGGGCCCGATAAATTGGTTTTGACTCTTAACCACTCTCTGCGAAAAGAAGGATTGCGACCGTTTATCAGGTGGCGTATCGCTTGCAAGTGCGCTCTTAACCACTCTCTGCGAAAAGAAGGATTGCGACACCGTTGAAACCGGTTGGTGCACTGATACTGTTTCCCTCTTAACCACTCTCTGCGAAAAGAAGGATTGCGACCCGAAATTAGCAGTTAGGTAGACGGTAGTACCGTCCCTCTTAACCACTCTCTGCGAAAAGAAGGATTGCGACAAACGTTTGAGGCCAACGGGAAAAGGTATAAATTCCTCTTAACCACTCTCTGCGAAAAGAAGGATTGCGACGGTGTGTGCTTTAACTTTTTCATTTTTGAATGTTTCTCTTAACCACTCTCTGCGAAAAGAAGGATTGCGACTGCCCATTGGAGAATTTGCCCCAACATACGGTGTGTTTTCTCTTAACCACTCTCTGCGAAAAGAAGGATTGCGACTGTCCCAATCTAACTGCATCAATGTAGTTAGTGGTTCTCTTAACCACTCTCTGCGAAAAGAAGGATTGCGACAACCCGGCTTCTTTGAGCGTGTCTTTGTCTTTGTAGCTCTTAACCACTCTCTGCGAAAAGAAGGATTGCGACGATCGCCTGGCAAGATTTTCCCAAGCCCATGGAGCCTCTCTTAACCACTCTCTGCGAAAAGAAGGATTGCGACTGGGAGGACAGGCAGTTCTATCGGTTCAAATTGGTGCTCTTAACCACTCTCTGCGAAAAGAAGGATTGCGACACGTGACCTAAAGCCGGGCGGATTAAAGAACCAATCTCTTAACCACTCTCTGCGAAAAGAAGGATTGCGACCGATAATGGAAAAGCATGGCGATCAGGACGGCAATCTCTTAACCACTCTCTGCGAAAAGAAGGATTGCGACTTTGTAGTGTTAATAAGGGGGGAAAAGCACCTCCGTTCTCTTAACCACTCTCTGCGAAAAGAAGGATTGCGACGTTTCTTGGAGCACGATATGTGCCCCTTATTCCTTCTCTTAACCACTCTCTGCGAAAAGAAGGATTGCGACTGGGGTAACGGAAGCTCCAGAGTCTTCCTCACTAGCTCTTAACCACTCTCTGCGAAAAGAAGGATTGCGACACAACTATTGATATTCAAGCCAAAGAATGGTTTGACTCTTAACCACTCTCTGCGAAAAGAAGGATTGCGACTATGCTTTCCATCCGCTACCGAACAAAACAAATCTCTTAACCACTCTCTGCGAAAAGAAGGATTGCGACGCCGTAAACGATGCCAAGGCGATCTTCTTTTGGTGCTCTTAATTCTACTTTGTCAAATTAGGAATAGTTTTTATATCGGTCAATATCCGCTTGTCGTTGCTCATGTCTTTTTTGGATTGCGCTTGATATTCCGTTTTGCGTGTTGAGTTTATTGGAGAGT
>Ga0335398_10004052_pt1 | contig 20771 bp, 16 predicted proteins | sample BON03_FD_205742 | JGI IMG/M metagenome (GOLD analysis project Ga0335398, IMG submission 205742) | Freshwater microbial communities from Lake Bonney liftoff mats and glacier meltwater in Antarctica - BON-03 (spades assembly) (version 2) | ecosystem: Environmental > Aquatic > Freshwater > Ice >... | reverse complement strand
TTTTTCTAAAAACGAGCAAATTCATGACAATGTCATTGGTATGTACATCAACAAACACTATTTCAAAACAGGAACATATGGCGACTCCGTCGCTGAATGATCAACCCTTTATAGACACTACCAAATACACTACCCTCTTCTCAATTATCTATTCCCGGTCCCTATTCTACCTCAGCACCATCACGGAGCCGCGTAAGGTATCGCGCGGTCGTTCGGGGTAATACTCACTACCATAGTTGATCATGTAAGGGTAAACCCCCGGCTGCACCTTGGCACCCTTGTAGGTACCATCCCACTTCTGGTTTACATCGTTTGTAGCAAAGATAACTTCGCCCCAGCGGTTATAGATTTTTATTTCAAACCGATCAAAGAACACTCCGTACACATCCAACTGATCGTTCTGTCCGTCACTATTAGGGGTAAACGCATCCGGCACAAATAGTCGTGGCTCACAGCGATTTACCACCTCAGTGGTGTCGGTGAGGGTACATCCTTCCCGATTGGTGGCAATCACCCGGTAAGTACCTAGCCTACTTACCGTAATCCGGCTGGTAGTGTCACCCGTTTCGGGCCAGAAGTATTGTTGGTTGGCTGCTCCCCGGGCGTTCAGTACCGTGGTGGCATTCTGAGCCACGCACAGCGGGCTCTCTGGTGCCAGGTCGAGGCGCGGAGAGGGTAGAAATATCAACCGGATGGTATCCCGGCCCGCACAACCGGCAAACGAGGCAGTTACGGTATAGGTGCCGGTAAACCGGGGAGTAATACTTTGGGTAGTTTGGCCATTAGACCAGCTATACTGTGCTTCGCTAATATCACTCGCCACCAAGCGGAAGTTACCATCGTAGCATAAGGTTGTATCGGGTCCCAAACGTACCACCGGTACTAGTTTTACATCCACCACGCGGTTGGCCGAAGCCACACAACCGTCATTCGAAACAAAATAAGTAAGTGTCTGACGGCCGATCAGGGTGTCTATCGGAGTGTACAATCCGACGGAATCCACCCCCGGACCTACCCAAAAACCGTTGGCCGGAGTAGCTCCCGTAAGACGCTGCGGACGCTGATCTGCGCAGAAGGACAAGGGTGCCCCCGCTACTACCTCGGGCCGGGCGCTAAAACGTACCTGCACATCGTCCGTTCCGGTACAGCCATTAGCAGGATTACTCACCGTGAGGGTATAAGTACCCGCCTCCCGCACCACCAAACTACGGGTCGTGGCCCCGGTACTCCATACGTACTGATTCCCCGCAAAATTAATGGATAAAGGCGCCAGCTGAATGGTGTCACCCACGCACTTACCGCGGTTCGGCCCCAGCAGTGCCAAGTTGTCCCGGATTAGACCTACCACAATATCTGCCTGGGTGTAGGTACAGCCACCGGCATCCGATGCTTCGAGACTATATGTGCCCGACACGAGATTAGTGGCCGTTTGCGTGGTACTTACGACCTGTCCGGCGCTATTGAACCAGCGGAATACCGTGGGCTGACCGCCCGTAACCCGCAAGGCAATCGAACCGGAATCCGGCTTAGTACAGGCTGCGTTATCGGGTACCGGGCTCATCCGAAGCGGATTTGCCGGGGAACGAAGAGCAAATGAGGTATCAGTAGTACACGACAATGGGTTACCCGATACCCTGAGTTGGTAGGCTCCTTCGCGTAGATCCGTGAGCACGGGCCCGGTACCTGCCGTCGAATTATCGGGACGCGTCCAAGCGTAGTTGTACGTGCCTGCTGGTATCATGCTCGTGATCTGTATTCGTCCATCGGCCGTTGTACAGCCTGAAGGGGGCAGCAGGTCAGCCGCGATGCGGGCACGCGGTCGGGACACGATCTGGATGGTATCTTCATTGTAGCAATCATTGCCATTTTTAACCTCCACAAAGTAAATACCGGGCTGCTTGATGGTGATATCACGGGTAGTTTCTCCGGTGCTCCACGCAAACTCCCGCCACGTAAGACCGGGGGCCGTCAGTACGAGTGTGCTATCGTTACACACTGTGGTATCCGGCCCGAGCGAAAAAGCGGGCGGACGGCGAATCGTCAGATCTACGGTATCAGCCTGAAAACATAGGCCCTGCGGTCCGTTGGCAGCAATGGCCACGTACTGCCCGGTTTGGGTGGCACTAAATGTTTTTTCTCTGCCAACGGGGCGACCGTTGTACAACCACACAAAAAACTCAGCATTGACGTTTGATTCCAGTTGAATACTATTGCGGCATTCATCCTGATCCTGGCCCAGATCCAGCGGCGGCGGTGTTTCAAATATTTCTATTTCCTGAAAGAAGGTGGTATCCTTACACTGATTGGTGGCCCGGAGGCTCGCCCGGTAAATACCCGGTAATCGATACGTATGCTCTACCTGAGTCTCCTTTCCGGAAACTGGTGCGCTACCGTCACCAAAGTTCCAGGAGTAGGTGTCCTTAATCGGATCACATAATGGGCTCGCCTGAAAAGAAGTCGGCGCTCCAGAGCAGAAACCATCGGCCTGAAAACCGGGGCCATCGTTTTGGTTGGTGAAATTCTGAACTAGACTAGGTAGTCCAAGCTGACTCTTTTTACCCCCCAGGTTTACTCCTTCTACTTTATACAATAAATTCCCGAGCGAATTAGCTTCCGGCTCGTTGATAACCGCCAGGTAATCACTGCCTTCAATGGCCATGTATATTTTTCCATCGGAACCTATCTGCAAGGCACCAAACCGCTGGTTGGTGGTGCTATCCACCACGATCCTAGAATCCGCAATCAGGGTAGAGTCGCCCAGGGTCAGGTCGTATTGCACCAGCATGGAGGCCGTGGAATCTCCGTCACCCAGATAAGATACGTATAGTTTTTCACCACTAGGAGAAAACTCCACCCCATAGGCTTTGGGCGGGGCGGGGCCCAGGTCAATCGTTCGTTCGTAACTGAGCTCGCCCGTTGAATCAGAAAAAGTAAATATCTCCACGTAGTTTTTAAGCGGCCCCGGCACAATGACCGCCAATCGCCGTTGCCCACTGGCACTATCAGGGGCCGAAAACTTCATGTAACCCTCCCCCTTTGTTGGCGTATCGTGCGCCATACCCAATGGAAACTCACCGGATTCGATTAGTCCACCGTTGGTAGCATGAAACACCCGAAACACGTTCGTTCCGTAATCGTGGGTTACTACCCAGTAGGTACTATCAGCTTCGTTCATGACCGAAGCCAAGCGCTCCGTGGTTGATCTTTCTAAGGTGGTGTTTTGCTCTACCACCGCACCTTTACCATTGTTGCGGCGCATATCCACCACACTTACTGTAAGTAGCTTAGTAGAGTCATTTATGTCGGTAGTAGTAAATACATTATAAAGATATTCACAGCCTTTACAGGTAGGCTGCGGCACAATCAGTGCCGATTGGGTGGAATTAGGGCTACCTAGTAACGGCCGACACGAATCGGCCAGGCATTCTAGTTCTTCCCCGTCTCTATCATAGATTTTTACTCCATCGGTATAAAAGAGAAGTATTCCTTTGGAGTTAGCAATCGTGGAAGTTCCTTCCGGAGTGTTCAGTTTACCGTCGGTTATAGCCTGCGGTGTACCACTTGAAAAGTCAAGCCCGGCATTATCACCAAAAAACCATTTTGCTCCTTCCTGGTTGGTAGGTTCCAAACAAATCTTCACATTAACCCGATCCTGGATTTTACAACCATTCGGTAGTATTACTTCCACCGAATAACAACCCGAACTATCTACTTCGAGGGTTTGGGTTGTATCTCCTTTGGGATACCAGATAAACTTCGCTCCGGCGGGCGCACCTCCCATCGGGTAGGGGTCCAGCGTAATAATCTGATCGGGACAAATAGTAGTATCGGGTTTCCAGCTTTGAAAAGGCGGAGGTAGTTCTCCGATCTGGATGGGAAGGCTAAGACTATCAACTGTGCCATTTTGGAGCGTTCGTAGCAATCGTACGATGTAGGGACCCGGGGTAGTGTAGGAATGCCTCGGGTTGCGCCGGGTATCCGTGTTATCCATACTGTTGGCATCACCAAAGTTCCATTGCCACGCTACGGCCGTAGCCAGTGTGTCCTCAAACGAAGTTGCTTCATTCTTGCAGTCGGGATTCATCATACACTGCCCTTTTACCACAAAGGGCACCGAAGCATAGCCCAGACCAGCTAAACCACCCATCAGTAAAATGAATATCCAAAAAAAACGTCTATATGTATTATAAATCAACCTCATCTTTCGTTACTTACTCAAAACACACATACCCAGACTTAACTTTTATATACTCTGCTTAGTTTTAACGAAAATTATTTTTATAAATTTCATAACCTAGTATTGTTAGAAAACTTCTGACATTTGATCGTTGTTATGCAAAAAGGGTATATTTTGTTGATCTCAGCCTAATAATTACTTACTTCACCGATCGTTAGCAGCTTATTTGCGGAAAATTAATAACCATGACGAAGAAATTTCTTGTACTTGTAATATTGACCCTTAGCGGCTTAAAAGGTTGGAGTCAGGATCCCCAATTTTCGCAGTTCTACGCTAACCCTCTGTACCTCAACCCGGCTTTGGCAGGTGGTGCATTGGCCCCGCGTCTGACGGTCAACTACCGCAATCAATGGCCGGCTCTATCGGCCAACTTCGTGACTACCTCCTTTGGGGTCGATAATTATTTCTCCAAGTTCAATAGCGGAGTAGGGGTGTATGCACTCATGGATAGCCAAGGACTCGGCAACTTGAAGTCTACCGAAGTAGGTGCACAATATTCGTATCAGCTTAAACTCAATGAGGAAACTTTCCTGCGATTAGGTTTGCAGGGGGCTTATACCACCCGTACCCTTGACTATTTCGGCCTAACCTTTGGCGATCAGTACAGTAATCAGGGCTTTACCGGAAACCCAACTCAGGAACCCCTGATCCAAAATGGTATTCCTCAGGTATCCTACGCGGATTTTTCTACGGGTATGATGGTCTATTCTGACTGGTACTGGGCCGGTATTGCCGCTCACCACATCAACCGGCCCAATCAGGCTTTTTCTAGCGTAGACGCCGCCCGGTTGCCAATTAAGGCCAGCTTTCAGGCCGGACTGCGTATTCCTTTTGGCGGCTACACCTACCTTGGCAATGAGATAGACCGCGAAAAAACGATCTCACCCGCCATCATGTACAAGTCACAAGGCAAGTTTGATCAGTTTGACGCCGGGGTATACGTTACCTACGCTCCGATGGTATTTGGTGCTTGGTACCGGGGTATTCCGGTCAAGAAATACGCCGAAAATATTAATAACCACGAATCACTCATTTTTCTGGCGGGTTTCCGGCAGGATAAATTCTCGATTGGGTATAGCTACGACGCTACGATTTCCACGTTGGGTATTGGTAGCGGCGGAGCCCACGAAATATCGCTATCCTATATTTTCGAACCCCTCAATCCACCCAAAGGCCGCCCGAAGCGTCGAAGTAAGGAGTTGTCTTGTCCGAAGTTTTGAGGTTGCCTAATTAGTAAATGTCAGAATTAGGGAATGAGTGAATGAAGAGGTAAATAGTAAAGCGGCCTGTACCGGATGGTGCGGGCCGCTTTGCGTATGAGGGATTTGGTTGTGCTGTTGGGTGTTTCCACCCGACAATGGTCTAAGCATTCTACTTCCTGATTTTTCGCGTCAGGTGGAAACACCTGACGCCACTTTAATCAGAAATAGTGCTTTTGAAGACCGCCCGGAGGGCTGCGTCATAGGGGTGGCTCGACGGAGCCGAGCCACGGCGGGAATCATATACTTAAAAAGAGTCTTGTTGCAATATCAGATGACTATTATTTTCGTACAATTGCCCATTTTTCTGATTCCATGATTAAAAAAAGAATCATTCTTACTGGTCTTTTTCTGTTACTTTTTATTGATTTAGGTATTGCTCAGCGTAAAGTAATAGTTGACGCATCTACTCTTGATCCTATATCTTATGTAGCCATTTACTCCAAGAATAATCCCAAAATTGGTATTTACAGTGGATGGGATGGGGCATTTGTGCTTCCAACTTCATTGCCTGCATCAGACACCCTGGTTTTTTCCCTCTTAGGCTATCAAACTTACTTCGTGGTGGCTCACCAGGTTGTAAAGTCAGACACCTTGTACCTTCATGAGGAACCCTTGCAATTGCCAGATCTGACAATAAGCCCAAAAAAAGAAAAGCGCATCATGATGGGCCCAAAATCTTCCAAAGGGAACCTCAGATTGGGCAGTAGGCTTTCCTCTTGGTACAGCGAATTGGCTGTCTTATTTAAGCCACCAGTAAATTCGCCTATGTATGTAAACTCTTTGGAAATTTATCTATTAAATGATGAAGCCGATGCTAAGGACGGTTTTGTTCGAGTGAATATGTATACGGTTGGCGATAATCAATTTCCTGCCGAACCGCTTATCAATCGTTCCTTTCTTATAAAAGTAGTACCCCGAAGACTATTTGGAAAATGGTATAGTGTTGATTTAAGTAACATACAGCTCCAGATACCGGAGCCAGGCTTATTTGTTGCTGTCGAGTTCTTTCCCGTGTCAGGTTCGGGTTTAACGAGCAATAAGATAAATATAAGATTTGGGAAAAATTACCATTTAAAAACAGTAGAGCGAATTGCGGGTAATGCATGGAGGAATTCAATGACACAAAAGATCAGGCCCGATTACTCTCCTTTGATCAGGTTGTATTTGTCAAATTGAGTAGTTTGTGGGAATTCTTCCAAAGGAAGTACTCTTAGCCTTCGATCGGCTCCGTCGAGTGAAATCCATGATTGCGTCCTCCGGACGCGAAGACGACAACTACCCGCATCTCCGCTTTTCTTAACAAGTCACCAATTGGTACGCTCCCTTGTGCCCAGTTAGGTATAATGATTTTATAGATCGCCCAGAGGGCTTCACCATATAGGTCACTCTGGCCTTCGCTCGGCTCTGTCGAGTAAAGATAATGAGTACGTCCTCCGGACGCTATCAGAAATAGTGCTTTCGATGACCGCCCAGAGGGCTGTGTCATAGGGGTCACTCGACAGAGCCGAGCAACCAATGTCATTAAGTTAAGCTCAAAGGTTTGAGCGCCTGTTTCTAAATTGCTTAGGTTTGTTTTTGGTTCTGTATTGATCGGCCTTTCTGGGGAAGCTTCTATTGGTCCTTACAGGTTCTATATTTTGAGCAAATACCTTTGCGAGATAAGCCAATGTTTGTTGAGGGTTTTTTCCTAATAGCAAATCCACTATTTTTTCTCTGAGCAGACTTACGCTTACCGTAATATTGACTTGGTAATGATGTTGTCGGTGGTTGTACTTCTGCTGAATCTGCTGATTGACCTCTTCTCTAAGTAGTGCTTCCAGGTTGGACACCAGTAAGGTAATGTAAAAATCCTGCATGATTACCCTTTGACTCACACCGGAAAAATGTTCTATATGCAGGGCGTTTTTTAGCATGTCGAAGCGGGTTTCTACTCCCCAACGTTGCTGGTACAGGTTTTTGAAAATAGCGGTAGGGTACAGCTCATCGTCCAGCAGTGAACTTATAAGTATCTCTATTTCCCCGGTGGAAAGCTCTACCCGTACCATCCTGACAGTTATTGGGGTATGGTGATCATAGGGTTTATGTTTTACGCACTCATTCTTGCCTATTGTTAGATCTACAAGCTGGCTGGATACTCCTGAACGGACAAAATCACAGACCGCGTTGTTCCACGTTACTTTGGCTCGCATGACAAAATCAATACCACCCTGGTGGTGTTGAAAGATAAAGTCGAAGGAAGGGTAGCCCCGGTCGTAAATTACCAAATCTCCCGGACTCAATACGGCTAGGTGGGATTCAGCCAGCACTCGCTCTCCATCTTTGTAGCGGCCTAGTTGTCCGTCTAAGACCAAATCGTTGAGCACATCATACAACAGCGAGATGCGAGCCTGCACCCGAAGTGTCTTGTGTTGGTTGGCGTAGGTACCATATTGCTGCTCTAACTCAGCCGTGTGGGGCAGCTCGATGATGCTACCATCAATGGCTAGTAGCCGCTTGCCTTGCCATAGCTTCACATTGAGCTCGTTTTCGGTGTAGAATTCGCGACACAGATGGTGTAGTCCATCACGAAAAAATTCCGGCCGGAGTTTCTGGCGACTTTGACAGAAGGCACTTGCCGTCAAGTTAATAGACTCTTCTTTCAGGGTCAGCTCGACCAACCGATCATAGAAGTAGTGGATTTCCAAGGCAATCTTTTTGCGTAAGGCTTTTAGCATCAGCGTAACCAAGAAGGTGAAGGGAAGCTTTCGGTTACGAGTAAAGTCACCTGGATTCTGTTTGTTATGATCGGGTAGGATCTCGACCAATAAAAAGCAACGTAAACTTGCCAATAGTTCTAGATTCGTCTTTTTTTCATCATACAAAGATCAACTTATTCCTTAACTTAATGACATTGGCCGAGCAACGGCGGGGAAATAAATAAAGGGGTTAGTTCTTGAATGAATAGCAAAGCGGCCCGTACCGGATGGTGCGGGCCGCTTTGTGTATGAGGGATTTTGAGTTATTTTGCTTGGTTTAGCCTAGGCAAGGCTGACACGCCAGCCAAATGACGAAGAGGTTTACTCCCCCCCCCCCGTTTTTACTCATTAAAGAACGGATTTGCTCCTGCAGGTTTTGAATGATACGCTCGTAGTGCTGCCGTTCTTTATCCGTTAGGGCCGCACGCTCGGGAGCGGTGGCTTGGAGCACCATTTGATAGTCAAAATCCAGGAGTTGGGAAACTTCTACTTCCAGAATTTCGGCGAGGTGGCGCAGCCGCTCGGGCGAAATCGCCGCTGTGCCGCGTTCGAGTTTACTGTACGCCGTTTGGCAAATACCCAGGCGTAGGCCCATGTAGTACTGACTGTAACCGCGTAGCTCGCGCAGTTTGCACACTTTTTGTCCAAGAGTCATAGTGAGGATTGGTGATCATGGTTGGAGTTTGGGTTAAGTTTTAGCTGTGTGCATCGTACGAATTCCAAAAATAAGTATCTTTTTCTAACGTGCAAGCTATCAGGCTGCTTAGTTATTCAACGGTCAATTTGGGTTTGTAGGAAAGTGCGTGACCTACCTAACTGGAGTGCTAATTTAGCACTTCGGGAAAGTGCAATTTCTAGCTTCTTTTCTTTGTGTTTTACATTATGTGGCCTTCTTTTTGTGCAAAAATCTACTTTGTGACGTATATCTCTAAATCTGGAAAAGTGCTAAATTAGTACCTAGACATTTTTTGATGAAAGATTTTCTTCTTGTAGGTTTGGTGCAACCAATGAGACGCACAGCGGCCGATGTGCGTGGAAAGATATAGGTAAAGCGAGCAAGAACCTTTTGCATAGGAGATCAACTCCCCGAATGCCCCCTACATCTTTAGAATCATTTTGGTTAAAAAAAGCCCCGTGCAGGTTTGGCGACACAACACGGGGGCTTTTCAAAACAGTTCAAATAATTTTTCAACTATTCGAATCCGAGGCAAAATTATGAAAATAGGACTTTCGCAAATCATGCGAATTTAATAGTTGGCCGGGTCAGTTGCGTGCGCAAATAATCACTTAGCAAACCATACTTCAATTGATAAACAGTTGTCTGACAGTCGTAAGCGATCTGCGTAAGCCTGAGCCAAACCAGGCTTGCCGCAGGAATTGCTGCACTTTGTACGGAAAGAAACTGCGGTCACTAGTCTTTATTCTAATAGTTATTTATCTTAGAAGCTGTCTAAAATTTAATTTCAACCGAAATGAGGAGTCGGTGAGTTATCCAAGAACTGCTTGCTGACTAACGAAAACGCAAACATGATTTGCGAAAAGTATTTAATGCGCTGTTCTACCTAGTAAAGGGCGGTATTCCCTGGCGGCAGATGCCTAATGATTTACCACCTTAGAAGACAGTGTATTACTATTTTCGCAAGTTCCAAAGGCTAGGCATCTGGCAAGAACTCAATGATGCCTTGGGTGAGAAAGTCCGCTTGAAGAAGGGTCGGAAGGTCAGCCCTTCGGCTGCCATATTAGATTCGCAAAGTGTGAAAACGACCTTAGTAGGCGGGCAAAGGGGCTAGGACGCAGGTAAGTCAGTGAAGGGAAGGAAAAGGCACATCATCGTCGACACGATGGGGTTACTGCTTGCCGTCGTGGTTCACCGGGCCGACATTGACGAGCGACCTGGTGCGGGCTTCGTTTTTGCCCGCCTACACCAGACAAGGGTGAATTTTCCCCGCTTGAAGGTCATCTTTGCGGATGGGGGATATATCGGCGAGTTTGAGGCGAAGGTCAAGAAAACTTCCAAATGGCTACTGGAGATTATCCGTAAGCCGTTTGGAATCAAAATGTTCGTCCTCTTGCCCAAACGCTGGATTGTAGAAAGAACATTTGCATGGCTGACCAATCAGCGACCGATGAACGTTGACTATGAGAGGTCGCCAAAAGTCTCAGAGGCGATGATCCAACTAGCCATGGTCCGTATTATGATTCGAAGATTATAAAATTTAGACAGTCTCTTAAAGATAGGAGTCCAAATGCTACTATTATTAAACAAAGCCCATTAATATAATTTTACACTTAAAAACTTAAAAAGATGAGATTACATAATTTAGTTGTTTTTTACGCCTATATTCTTACACCCATTGTTATCATGATGTCGCTAACTATGCTACAACTGATTGATTCCCGAACCTTTACGATAGCTATTTTGGGGTATGCCTTGGTGTACCACCCGTGGATATCTGGCCTTAGACTTGTGGCACTAGCTGTGATCACTCCTTCTAAACTAATTTATAACTTTATTCCTTTCTGGAACACCAGGTACTTCGATTATCTGTTTATAGATGGGACAAAGAAGGCTTAAACATAAACAGTGCCTTAATACTGAGTAGGGCCCGTACCGGCTGGTGCGGGCCCTACCCTTTGGTTTGAGTTTTCCTAAGGAAGACTCAAATCAACGTATAAAAGCCCTTTGTAAGGGCTAGTTACTCCCCAACAGCACCCTACGAGCACCCATACTTGCTCCATCGAGCGAGCCACCGGCCATTTAATTCTATAATTCTGCCCTCGCACAGCTCCTTAGCCTTTGCTCGGCTCTGTTGAGTAAAGATAATGATTACGTCCTCTGGACGCTGTCAGAAATAGTGCTTTTGAAGACCGCCCGGAGGGCTGCGTCATAGGGGTCACTCGACAGAGCCGAGCGACGGCGGGTACCTAGACATTTTTTGATGAAAGATTTTCTTCTTGTAGGTTTGGTGCAACCAATGAGACGCACAGCGGCCGATTAGAATGTATCATAAATGATCAATATTGATCCCAAAATGAGAATTCTACTATTTTTTGAACAAGCAACATCCTACCGAGAGTCGCCTGTGTTTCGGTAGGATGTTTATTACTTTATCATTTATGTACCGATTCTTGGCTTTACTGTTCTTGCTAGCCGGCTGCCGAGCCATAGATCTCACCTTAGAATTGCCTGCAACTTTGCCGAAGCTTGTCCTATGGGGAAAGTTAGAAGCAGGCAAATCATTCAGGATTCAACTGAGCCGATCATTTCCTGTGGGGAAGATCCCTGCCGACTTGGAAGTAAAGGACGGTACTATTGAAATACTGAGGAACGGTATTCCGTATACTACACTAAAAACATCCACTCAGGCCGGGCTATATGTATCAGACAGCCTGATCAGAGAAGGCGATAGCTACATAGTGGTAGCGACGGCGCCGGGTCTTGAAGAGGCTACATCTAAAAAAATACGGATTCCTTCAAATACCGAAATTCCCGAAATTAGTTATGAGCTCAAGAGAGGGGTTACGGGCATAGTCAATCCTACCGTACCACAAGACCTCCTAAGTCTTTATTTTGGAAAAGGCTCCGAAGCCAAAGAGACGTTTTATCTCCTTTCTTTTCTCTTTTATTACAGATCAGGAATTAATTACGCCCAAGTTTGGCCAGCCTATGACAACGTAGTAGCTAATGAAGAAGGCTGCCTCATTAGGACGATAAATGGGGAAGGTAAAAATCGTGCTTTTACTTATATATTGTCCAGCCGATGCTTGCCAGCAGAAGGAATTCCGTTGAAGTTTTTTCTTCAAACTGGAAATGCAATTATCGATCCGGATAAGAAGCTAGTTTACGAACAACCTTGGAAAATTGAAATGGGAATTGGCACTGTCAGTAAAGATTGGTTTGACTACGCTACCATAGAAAGTAAACAACCCGAAGGGCTGGATTACCTGGTGTTACCACCACAGGCTGCCTATACCAACATCATCAATGGGTATGGGTTGCTGTTTGCTTCTAATGAAACAATAATCGAACTGAAATGAAATACTTTTCGATTATATGCTTGATAGGGTTACTCCTTGCTCAGCGTTTGCACGCTCAACAGGTAGTCGTTAGTGGTACGGTTCGCGATGCCTCAAACGGTGAATTATTGATTGGGGCTGTGGTGCGCGATAGCCTATCGCTCGTTGGGGTAGGCACCAATACCTATGGTTTTTTTAGTTTGAGCGTACCCAATACAACCACTTTCCTCCGTATTAGCTATGTAGGTTATCAGACTCTGGATTTGTCTACTAAGGATTTGGAGGTACAAGTGTTTCCTCTTGATATTCGATTATCCCCTCATAAAAACCTCGAAGAGGTAACCATTCGAGATGATAACTCAACAACTCGTGCCCTGGGGCATATCTCGTTGCCAATCTCACGTATCAAGGCTATTCCTTCCTTATTGGGCGAGGTGGATGTAATGAAAGCCCTTAGTCTGACGCCCGGCGTTGCAAGTGGTATGGAAGGGAGTGCCGGGATCTATGTACGGGGAGGCACTCCTGATCAAAATCTAATTCTGCTTGATGAAGTGCCAGTATATAATGCCACTCATTTGGGTGGTTTTTTCTCTGTTTTTAATCCAAACTCGCTAAAATCGGTCGACATGTACAAAGGGGCTTTTCCGGCGCGCTATGGAGGCCGCCTTGCCTCGGTGATTGACTTGACTATGCGAGACGGAAATAACCAAAAGTTTGGAGGAGAAGCAAGCATTGGATTGATCAATCAAAATTTAACCCTTGAAGGGCCAATTATTAAAAATAAGGCTTCGTTTATAGTATCGGGCCGAATATCGACCCTGGGGTTAACATCTCTGCTCGGTAAAAAACGTCCTGATGAAGGATATGGCGAGGAATATGCCTATCGATTTTATGATCTAAACGCCAAGCTAAATTATCAGGTATCCAAAAAAGACCATCTCTTTGTGAGCTTTTACACAGGGTATGATCGATTTCGGTATACTACCTGGGTAGCCACGGAAGACCTACAAGCCGAAACAATCCTAAGAAATGAATGGGGAAATACTACCGGAACGATTCGGTATAGCAAAATTCTGAGCCCCAAGGTTTTTGCCCGATTAGCCTTTCTGTATTCAACCTACAATAGCTTATTTGCCATGGATATGGTTGAGTCCGATTTGGGGACTGAACAAAAATCTAACAGCTACCGCTACATCAATGCCGGGGTAACTGATTACGGCACAAAGTTTCAGGTAGATTATTTCCCCGTGAGCTTCCTCAGTCTAAAAGCCGGAATAGACCTGACAAGGCAGGTTTTTAGGCCATTTTCCAGAAAAACCAATTATACCGGACAGAACGCCCCCCCACTAGTCGGGGACAGTTACGACAATCGACTTATGGCAACTCGGATTGATGCCTACCTTGATGGGGATTATTCGTTGACTAATAAGCTCTATCTAAATACCGGGATCAGGTATAGCACGTATAGCACTAGCGAGCAGAGCTACCTAAACCCCGAACCTCGACTAGGGCTTTCCTGGTCATTACCCCACCATTTTGTAGCAAAAGGTGGGTATTCGATCATGAACCAATACTTGCACTTACTCACCAATAATGGATTCGGGTTTGGTTATGATGCCTGGCTTCCTTCCGTTAAAGATGTTGTACCATCCAGAGCGAGACAGACGACCGTTGGGCTTTTCAAGACGCTGCCCAAAGCCCGACTGGATATTTCATTAGAGGCCTACGCAAAATCCATGAAGAATTTGATTGATTACCCTGATGGGACCAACTTTACGGGGCTGCTTGCGGATTCATGGGATGAGATCGTGGTCAAGGGTGGAGTTGGTCGTGCAAAGGGTATCGAGTTGATGGTAAACAAAACGGCCGGTAAGTTTAATGGCTGGGCGTCGTACACGCTCTCAAGAAGTGAAATAAAATTTGACGAAATCAATCAGGGAAAATGGTACCCAGCTACATATGACCGCCGTCATATGCTATCTATAACGGGTAGCTATTCATTAAAAACCAAGTGGCGACTTAGTGGCACTTTCGTTTACCAAACCGGCCATGCGGTCACGTTGCCAGATGCCGCTATATTAACCGATGGTTCTTTCAGTCCAAGGTTTATTTATAGTACACGAAATGGCGGCAGAATGCCCGAGTACCATCGTCTGGATGTGGGAGCTACCCGCTTTCTAAAAACAAAGAGAGGCAGAAATGCCGAATTTAACTTCGGGGTTTACAATGCTTACAATCGAAAAAATCCCTTTTTTCTGGAAGTTAACACTACGTACGGTGGGCCGGATTTTAAACCTAGTGCAACCAACATAAGACAGTATTCATTGTTCTCCGTATTGCCTTACATTAGTTATTCTATCAAATTTTAGAACCTCGACAAACATTCTGTATGAAAACCCCTTGCAATCTTGTATTTGGCCTTAGGGCTATTATGTACCTTCACCTGATGGTATTTTTGCTGCTTAATCAAAAAGCGTCAGCCCAGATCAACACCTTCGATTTCTCTGGTAAGGTTCCTGATAAGCCTATGACGGGCTACTTACAAAAAGGAAGTAGATATGTAGGATTAAATGGGATAGGAACTTACAGTAACTCTTCTGATTTCAGTACTGGTTCGTGGTCGGTTACTACCCAGGGTGGGTACTTTGTTGCCAATAGATTTGTGGCCGGAGTCCAGTTATCTTATGGTAAAGTCTCCCAAGCCTTGAAGGCAAATACTTCGTATGTAGTCCCTACGTATAAAATCGTCACATGGGCTCCTGAATTGTTCGGTCGTTACTACATAACATCATTGAAGGTAAAACCATTGCTTCAGTTTTCAACCGGATACAGCTTTCAAGGTTCACGGGGAGAGATCAGTGGATTACCTGAATTTAAATTATCGAATCAATTTATTGCTAATGGTGCGGTCGGGATCAGCTATTTTTTCTCCAAAAGTATCGCTGCTGAACTTACCTATAATCGCCGACTTACAGATAGTCAAAAATTTGATGCTAATACAAGTACTAAAATAAGATTGGGCGTAGCTATATTTCTTGACTAATCAGGAAATAACTGGTAGTAACAGCGAGTTTCTGGCCTTCGCTCGGCTTCGTCGAGCAACGGTGGGAAGAGCTACCGTGTCCTAAGTTTTAGCACCCTTGCCCGTAGTAGGCATCCTTGCCGTGCTTTCGTTCGTAATGTTTTTGTCGTAGCGTGTCCTTCATCCGGGGCGTATCGGGGTTTATTTGCAAGGTCAGATAGGCCATGCGGGCGAGTTCTTCCAGCACCGCCGAATTATACACCGCCTTTTCGGCATCTTTTCCCCAGGTAAAGGGCCCGTGATTTTGTAGTAACACCATTTCGGTTTCGGCATAGCTCAGCCCTTTCGTTGCAAAAGCATTCACAATCTGATGCCCCGTTTGGTGTTCGTAATCTCCCAGAATCATTTCGTCGGTTAGTACCGGGGCGCAAGGAACATCGCGGTGCGTGTGATCAGCATGGGTAGTACCAAAGATCGGAATATCTAGCCCGGCCTGCGCCCAAGCCACGGCATGGGTACTGTGCGTGTGTGATATTCCACCAATTGTTTCCCAAACCTTATACAGAAAAGCGTGGGTTTTGGTATCCGAAGAAGGGCGCATAGTACCTTCCACGACTTTGGCTTCGTAATCACAAATCACGATGTCAGCAGGCCGTAACTTGTCGTAGGCAACTCCGCTGGGTTTGATGGCAAATACCGCCCGGTCGCGGTCCACGGCACTTACATTTCCAAACGTAAACAGCACCAAACCTAGTTTGGGGAGCTGCATATTGGCTTCGTAGCATTCTTCTTTTAGGGATTTGTACATGGGTTATTAGGTAGTAGGTTGTTAGGTAGTAGGTTTTTTGTGATTGCCTAAAAAAGCTGTTAGCCAATAGCTGCTAGCCATTAGCTTTCTTGTCATTGCCTAAAATAGGTTGACCGGTTGAGAACTAAAAAAAGCTGATAGCCAACAGCTACTAGCCATTAGCTTTCTTGTCATCGCCTAAAATAGGTTGACCACTTGTGAACTAAAAAAAGCCGTTAGCCGATAGCTACTAGCCATTAGCTTTCTTGTCATCGCCCAAAATAGGTTGACCACTTGTGAACTAAAAAAAGCCGTTAGCCGATAGCTACTAGCCATTAGCTTATTTAATAGCTAATAACCTAACGCCTAACAACCTAACACCTATAAGCCACCTCATTCCAGCGCAATTCATTTTTTAGCTGCCGCAGGGTGGTACTTTTGTCAATCACCACTAGTTCGACGTTGAATAGTTCGGCAAAATCTTCAATCTGAGCGGTAGACAGGTTTTGGCTGTATACGGTATGGTGGGCCCCTCCGGCCAGAATCCAGGCCGCGCAGCCCGTCGCTAGGTCGGGCATGGGTTTCCAAAGCGCCCTGGCAACGGGTAATTTGGGGAGTGCTTCGGTGACTTCCACTGCCTCCACTTCATTAACCAACAGCCGGAACCGATTACCCATATCCACCAGCGAAACGTTGATGGCCGGACCCGCCGGGGCGTTGAATACCAGCCGCACCGGGTCGGCCTTACCGCCAATACCCAACGGGTGGATCTCGCAGGTAGGTTTGCCCTGAGCAATACTAGGGCAGATTTCCAGCATGTGAGAGCCCAGTACCAGCGGATTGGCGGGGTCGAAATGGTAGGTATAGTCTTCCATAAAAGAATTACCTCCGGGTAGTCCGGCCGCCATCACTTTCATGGTGCGCACTAGGGCGGCGGTCTTCCAGTCGCCCTCCCCACCAAAACCATACCCTTCGGCCATGAGCCGCTGGGAGGCAATACCGGGTAGTTGCGCCATACCGTGTAAGTCTTCGAAGGTATCGGTATAGGCAGTAAAGTTACCCTCTTGCAAAAAGGCCCGCATGCCCAACTCTATCTTGGCCGCCTCTCGCAACGAACCATGCTGACGACCACCTTTCAGCAGCGTGTCCATCAGAGTATAGCAGTCGGCGTACTCGGCTACCAAGCGGTCAATTTCGGCGTCAGTTACCTGATTGATCACCGCCACCAAATCGCCGATTCCGTGGGTATTGACCGACATACCGAAGGTCATTTCGGCGGCTACCTTATCCCCTTCGGTCACGGCCACTTGCCGCATGTTGTCGCCGAAGCGCACTACCTTCATTGTTTTTAGTTCAAAAGCCGCGACGACTACCCGACTCCACGCTCCAATCTGCCCCACCACGGCCGGGTCTTGCCAGAAACCCACCACTACCTTACGGTTTATTCGCATCCGTGAAAGCATAAACCCAAACTCCCGGTCGCCGTGCGCCGATTGGTTGAGGTTCATGAAGTCCATATCAATCTCCGCCCAGGGAATATCACGATTGTACTGAGTGTGCAAATGCAAGAGTGGTTTTTTCAGGATCGTTAAGCCCCGAATCCACATCTTGGCGGGCGAAAAGGTATGCATCCAGGTGATCATGCCCACGCAGCGAGGTGCCACATTGGCTTCCTGACAAATAGCGTATATTTCATCGGGGGTTTTCACTACGGGCTTGAATACGACCCGCACGGGTATGGGGCGAGCCTTATCCAAATAGTCCGCAATCACCTGCGAATGGGCGTCTACCTGTTTGAGGGTTTCTTCGCCGTACAGATGCTGGCTGCCGGTTACGAACCAGACTTCGTAGTGTTTTAAGTCAAGCATGCTAGGTGGTTAGGTTTTAGCAAATAGGTTTAGCTAGTTTGCGTTGCAGATTCAAACTAGCCGTTAGTTATTTTCAATAAAACCACCCAGACTGAGGTACTTTTTATATAAGACATCATAGGTTGCTACCCGCTCAGGACGGGGATGGTACTCGGCGTCGAAGCCTGACCCCATAGCGGCTTGCGCGGCTTCAAGAGTAGGGTGTACGCCTGAGGCCACCGAGGCAAACATCGCCGCCCCCAGCGCACACGCCTGATCGGCCGTAGCTACCTGAATGGGCCGGTTGAGTACATCAGCCAGGGTTTGCATCACAAAGGACGATTTTTTAGCAACACCGCCAATAGCAATCACCTTTTTGATGGGTACCCCTTCCTCCACAAAACGCTCTACAATAGCCCGCGAGCCGAAGGCCGTGGCCTCTACGAGCGCCTTAAATATTTTGGGAGAATCCGTCCCCAGGCTCAAACCGGCAATGGCGGCTTTGAGGGTATGGTTAGCATCAGGGGTTCGGCGTCCATTGATCCAGTCGAGCGCGATGATATCCTGCTCCGTTACGGGGAGCTGCACGGCCTGTTCAGACAGGTACGGAATAAGCTGCTGACCCAGCGTATCGGCGGCCTGATCTCCCAGCAATGCCCGTACCGGCTCAGTAATCAGGCGGGCAAACCAGGCGTACACATCGCCAAAAGCCGACTGCCCGGCTTCCAAGCCTAGCATACCCGGCGCTACGGAGCCGTCTACTTGTCCGCAAATACCCCGGATCAGGCGGCCCCCCATTTCTTCGTTGGGGGCCATCAGGATATCACAGGTGGAAGTACCAATGATCCGGACGAAAGCGTAGGGTTCAATCTGTGCGCCCACGGCTCCCATGTGGGCGTCAAAAGCACCTACCCCGATGGTAACGTCGGTAGAAAGACCCAGTTTTTCGGCCCATTCGGATGAGAGCTGGCCCATTGGCAAGTCGGAGGTATACGATTCCGTGAACAATCGTTGGCGAACACCCGCCAGCAGTGGATCAAGCGTGGTAAGGAACTCCTCCGAGGGCAAACCATCAAAATCGGCATGCCAGAGGGCTTTGTGACCCGCCGCACAGCGTGACCGCTTTAAGGTAAGCGGATTGGTATTGCCTGTAAGCTCGGCGGATATCCAGTCGCAGTGCTCTACCCACGAAAAAGCATGCTCACGCACCGCCCCGTCGACCCGGAGGGTACGCAGCATTTTGGCCCAAAACCACTCCGAGGAGTAAATCCCCCCCACATATTTGGTAAAATCAGTGGGGCCATTGTGCGCTAGCTCGTTGATTTGGTCTGCCTCAGCGTTTGCCGTATGGTCTTTCCAGAGAATAAACATCCCGTTGGGGTTTTCGGCAAAATCGGGCCGAAGCGCCAGAGGTAAGCCCGTTTCGTCCACGGCACAAGGCGTAGAACCCGTGGTATCCACCGAGATACCCACTACCTGCTCGCGCACACCCGCCGGGGCCTGGGCCAAGGCCCCATTGATGGTTGCTTCCAGTCCTTCCAGGTAGTCGAGCGGATGCTGACGAAATTGAGATATGGCTGGGTCGCAGTACAGCCCCTGCTTCCAGCGGACGTACTCATGTACGTGCGTGCCGACGGTTTCGCCGGTATGGGCGTTGACCACGATGGCCCGGACGGAGTCGGTGCCGAAGTCTATTCCAATAACGTATTTTTCAGTTCCCATGAGGATGTTTTATGTGGTTGTTGTGGCTAGTGAAATGATTGATAAGCTGCGTGAGTCATCCTTAGTATCATGAAAAAGGAGTTTTGATGCCTATGCTACTTGTCTTACCGGATGGGAAGTAAAAGATGAGAGTCAGAACGGAATAAAAATTGGGATGGAGTAAATATGTGCTGATCATCCCTTTTCTTTGCTGCCAAATCAACTTGTATAATTTTCAATGAAAAAGATTCTGCTTCCGTTTTTCTTGCTGTCCCTGCTGTTTCATACCGTGCTGGCCAGTCAACCGCCCAAAAGTGAGTTTTACGAAATAAAGGTGTACCACGTCACGGCCAAACAAATAGGCATGATGGACAACTACCTGAAAAACGCTTACCTACCCGCCCTGAATCGCGCTGGTGTTAAAAGTATAGGCGTGTTTAAAGCCATCGAGACCGACTCATTGATCTACGTATTTACACCCCTTAAATCATTAAGTCTACTCACCAAACTGCCGCAGGTACTCGCCAAAGATCAGGCCTATCAGGCGGCTGGAAAAGAGTATATTGAATCGACTTTTAAGGAGCCTGCCTACACCCGCATGGAAACAATCGTGCTGGAAGCGTTCGGCGGCATGCCACAGTACCAGAAATCCGGTGTGACAGCTCCCATGAGTGAGCGCGTATACGAGCTACGGAGTTACGAAAGCCCCTCGGAAACCCGCCACCTGAGTAAGGTAGATATGTTTAACTCCGGGGAGATCGACGTTTTTAAGAAACTGGACTTCAACCCAGTTTTCTTCGCCAAGGTAATCGCCGGTAGCAAAATGCCCAACCTTATGTACATGACTACCTTCCCCGACCGCGCCACCCGCGACGCCCGCTGGAAGTCCTTCGGTAGCGACCCCGACTGGGGCAAGCTGAAAGTAATGCCGAAGTATCAGAACAATATGAATAAATCGGTCGTAACGTTTGTGCGGCCTACTGATTATTCGGAGATATGATCTAATGACTGAATATCGGAATGAGTGAATGAATGAGGGGGTTGTCCCTCGGTGAATAGCAAAGAGGCCTGTACCGGATGGTGCGGGCTTCTTTATGTATAAGGGTTTTTAGGATAAATTGTCAGGGTTCAGCCGAGACTTGCCTGATAGGCTATCCAGGAGA
>Ga0335398_10004049_pt1 | contig 20774 bp, 4 predicted proteins | sample BON03_FD_205742 | JGI IMG/M metagenome (GOLD analysis project Ga0335398, IMG submission 205742) | Freshwater microbial communities from Lake Bonney liftoff mats and glacier meltwater in Antarctica - BON-03 (spades assembly) (version 2) | ecosystem: Environmental > Aquatic > Freshwater > Ice >... | reverse complement strand
AAGCGCGCAGGCACGGTGGCATACCGGGTCGAAGGCGTCAGGGATGGATAAGGCCGGGGGTGTTTTACCGGTCCCGTTAGGGATGAGCGAATAGCGAACCTGTTACAGCCCGATCAGCGAAGTGGAGACGCTAAAAGTTACTTCGTTCGATTGCGTTTTTTTAGGCTTATGACATCCAAGGGGCAGCTCTGGTTAAGAGGCTAGATTCATCACAATTTTTTTACTTGATCTTTCCAGTCTTTCAGGAAAGCCAAATATCATTAACACAACGAGCAATATCTCGTTGACCGTTGACCTAACTCAAGCCCATGAAAATATTTAATGCAGCTGACACTAGCAACGACGATTTAATCCTCAGTTCAACGCCACGCGATGTTTTTGCATAAACCTCATGATTTAAGCAAATGCAAAATCGCCTCAAAGCCTTGCTCAAACACCTTTTAACTCAAAAACCATTTACCCAAAAAAGACTTTTTTCATTCGAATCCACCACTTAGACAGCGCTAGGGATAATTGATATCGGTGTGTCACGTGTTGATACACCACAACACGTAAAATTGATTTTTAATAAGCATTAGTTAGCTTTGGGCTTTGAAGCATAGGATCAGACAATATCAATCTGATTTCCAATCTGATTTCCAATATACTTTGCAATATAGAAATAAATTGACTAAATGAAAAAAAGATAAAAATTGTAAGTTAGAACTCAAGGTGAAATTACGAAATTGAAAAATTCTCATTTCGTTTAAAAATTTCATTAGACGTTGTTACAGCAACAATCCTTTTAAATCACAACGTTGAATTTAGGAACTTGAAATGAACCCTTTACTTCCTTTTGCCCCTGGTGCAAGGGTGGTCATCAGAGATGAAGAATGGCTCGTTCGTCGAGTTGACCCATCGAGCGATGGGGGTCACTTGCTGAGTTGCGATGGCATTTCAGAGCTTGTGAGGGGTCGCACAGCTCAGTTTCTAACAATCTTAGAAGAAAAGATAGTGGTTCTTGACCCCGCTACAACCAAGTTGATACCTGACACAAGCTCTCACTTCAATAGCACATTCCTATATTTAGAAGCCCATCTTCGACGCAGTACACCTAATGACGACCAAATTCATCTTGGTCATCGTGGGGTGATGAATTTAGTTCCTTATCAACTTGACCCCGCTTTGCAAGCTCTGAAACAACCACGCCAAAGAATCTTAATTGCAGATGCCGTTGGCCTCGGTAAAACGCTTGAAGCCGGCATCTTAACGACTGAGTTAATTCAGCGCGGAAGGGGTCAACGCATTTTAGTGATTACCCTCAAAAGTATGTTGATGCAGTTTCAAAAAGAGTTCTGGAGCCGCTTTTCAATACCTTTGGTGCGGCTAGACTCCGTTGGGTTACAGAGAGTTCGAAATAACATACCCAGCAACCATAACCCTTTTAATTATTACGATAGAACCATCATCTCGATTGATACACTTAAAAATAACCTTGAGTACAGAAACTATTTAGAAAGCGCATGGTGGGACATCATTATTATCGATGAGTGCCATAACGTTGCCGCGCGTGGAAATGAAGATGGTATGTCACGTAGAGCCAAGCTTGCCCGTATGCTTTCAGGCCGATCGGACACAATGATGTTGTTGTCTGCAACACCTCATGATGGTTCTGCGAGAAGCTTTGCTTCACTAATGAGCCTTCTTGATCCAACTGCTATAAGCGACCCTGATGACTATACCCCGCAAGACTTTAGTGACAAAGGCTTAGTTGTTAGGCGGTTTAAAAAAGATATTCGTGACCAAGTCGGTTCAGACTTTCAAGACCGCATTACTGAACAACTGAAGCAAAGCGCCACCCAACAAGAAGAGGCAGCCTTTAGATCACTTTTAGCCATACCTTTTACACAAAAAGGTGAACATCATGCGGGTAAACAGCAAGAGTTGCAACGGGTTGGCATGCAAAAAGCTATGTTTTCAAGCCCATTTGCTGCTTTAGATTCTACCAATCGACGCATTGCACTTTTGCAAGCCAAGGTCGATATCACTGCAGATGAAATAAATGAAATAAATGCTTTACGAGAGTTTGCACAAAAACTTAGTGAAATTGACACATCAAATTTCAGCAAATTTAAGAGCTTGGTTGATCACTTGAAAAGCACTGACTTTAATTGGCAACCTTCTGAGTCTAGTGATCGCCTTGTCATATTTTCAGAGCGTATTGAAACCCTTCGATGGTTATATGAAGCATTGCCTAAGGCCACAGGCTTGAAGCCTGCGCAATTTGAAGTGCTTCATGGTGGTATGACTGATACAGAACAACAAGAACTGGTTGATCGCTTTGGTCGTAAAGAAGACACGATGCGTGTGTTGCTTTGTTCAGATGTGGCATCTGAAGGTCTAAACCTGCATTATTTCTGCCATCGTCTGGTTCATTTCGATTTGCCATGGTCATTGATGGTATTTCAGCAACGCAATGGTCGTGTTGACCGATACGGTCAAACCCAACAACCCAGAATCGTTTATCTATTTACTGAAACAACCGTTGATCGTATTAAAGGCGATCTACGTATTTTAGAAATACTTCAAACGAAAGACGAGCAGGCCAATAAAAACCTGGGGGATCCAGCCTCTTTTTTACATGTGTTTGACCCCCAAAAAGAAGCCGCTAAGGTAGCCGACATTATGGCTGAGGGAATATCACCCCAGGCTTTTGAATCAGCAATTGATGCCGCTCAGTCCTCAACAGATCAGCCTCTGGGTAGCGAGTCAGATGAGGAGGGAGATTGGTTATTAAGACTGTTTAGTCAAACCAACACGTCAGAAACCCAAACCATGCCACAAAAAAACAGCATAGACTCAATCAAAAATAGTTTGACCTTGTTTGGCAATGAAAAGCTAACTGGTGATTACTTATTCGCCAAAACTGCTTTGCAACAGTTGTCATCTTCCACCCCAATTGCTGTTTATTCTATTGATGATGCTAGTCAAACCATTACCCTTAATGCACCCAGAGACCTTCAAAACCGCTTAAAAGTGAGCTTGCCAGTTGAAGTGCGTGACGGTGATCACCGTTATGCACTTTGTGCACATGCAGACCGTATAGCCCAAGCCATAGAGCTAGCCAGACAAGCTAAGGCTGAAGATGAAAGCTGGCCCAAGCTGCATTACTTATGGCCACAGCACCCAATTGTGAGTTGGTTGTCAGACAGGGTGCTATCTGCATTCGGGCGACATTGTGCACCAGTTATTCAATTGCCCCAATTGGAAACTCATGAACAAGCTTTTATTTTGATGGGTTTGATACCTAACCGCAAAGGGCAGCCTTTGTTGATTGAATGGCAGGTAGCCTTATTTAACGATAACAATTGGAGCTTGGTTTCGTTTCCTGATTTTGCAAAACGCACCAACCTTAAAGCTAATACCTTAGCCAATCGTAATAAAGGTTTTGATACCGAGAGTCTTCAATCTCAGTTACCTAACGCTATTGTAGCCATGCGGAAATTCATGGTGGAAAAACAAAGTAGCTTTGCCGCGCGCATGACTGAGCGCCTTGCTGGCACTTTGGCAGATCTAGAACGTTTACAAAATAAACAGTATGAACAGTTGGAACTTCGCTTGGAAGCAAATCAGCAAGCTGAGCAGTTTAAACGTAGCCGCCGTGAACAACGAACACAGCACATTCGCAAAGTATTTGATGAGTATAGATTGTGGGTGCAAGACACCATGACCACCGAGCCTCAGCCTTTTATTCAGGTTTTGGCTGCAGCCATGCATTAATAGCCCAGCAAAAGAGAAAATATTATGTCAGTTGCCCAAACCACTCAAAACTTTATTGGTATTACTAATGAAAATGAGTTTTATGGCCATCATTATCTGTCTGAAGTTTTCAAGGGTGATATTCGCAGCTTGATTGAAGGCTGGCTTGTTGCAGAAGAAACGGCTCAAAAAGGGGAGACTGATACGCGAGCACCTTTCAAGCGTTTAAATGGGTTGGGCGGTAAGTGGTTTGCCTCTTTATCTGGCTTTGAAAGAAATAAAGAAGACACTAGTCTTATTGAAAATCATAAACAACTGCATGCCCCAATCTTAGAGGCCTTAGGCTACCAACTTAAGCTTCAAGTCGTAGAACTGCAAGGTGGTATGCCCATACCCGTTTGGGCGGCTTATGGTGAACCGCACCACCCCCCTGCGTTGTTAGTTATACCAGCGTATCAACCTGGTCGCGAAGATGACGACCCCTTAGATCATAAATTAACAGCTGCCCATTATGATGGGCAAGAAATACCAGCAGGTTTCAAGAAGCTTACTTGGCTTGATATGTTGTCTGAAGCTTTGTTTGGAACCGATCAGCCGCCACGTTATGTGATTCTGGTAGGTTTTAAAGAATGGTTACTTTTAGACCGCTACAAATGGCCAAATAATCGCCTGTTGCGGTTCGACTGGTCAGAAATTTTCGATCGCAAAGAGGCTCATACCCTACAAGCTGCCGCCGCTCTTTTACACCATGACAGTTTGGCCCCAATGCAGGGATTAAGCCTACTAGATAGTCTGGATGAAAACGCACACAAACATGCTTTCGGAGTCAGTGAAGACCTCAAGTACGCGCTACGTGAAGCCATTGAGCTATTAGGTAACGAGGCCGTTAACCAATTGCGTCAAAAAGCTAAAGACAGTAATAAAGGTTTCTACACCGGTAAAGACGCGATAGATGCTAGCGACTTAAGCCTTGAGTGTTTACGTTTGGTTTACCGTTTGCTATTTATGTTCTACATTGAGGCTCGACCCGAGTTAGGTTACGTACCCATACAAAAAAGTGAGACTTACGCTAAAGGCTATAGCTTAGAGTCTTTACGCGATCTTGAACTGACCCCACTCATAACCCCTAGTGCACAAAATGGAATTTTTTTTGACGCAACACTGCGACGATTATTTACATTAATTGGTCAAGGTTGTGGCGCCAGCAAGCAGAATGCTTTGATAGCGGGCAGTGTCAAAGAAGCCTTTACCTTAGCCCCGTTAGATAGCAAACTGTTTGACCCGACTTCTACCCCAATGCTAAATGAGGTGCAGTTTCCCAACCATATATGGCAACGTGTCATTCGTTTGATGTCTTTATCAGGTGGAAAAAACAGAGGGCGCGTCAGCTACCAATTATTGTCAATCAATCAACTTGGCGCAGTATACGAAGCGTTGTTGTCTTATCGCGGGTTCTTTGCACCAGAAGAGCTTTATGAAGTTCAGCCAGAAACTAAAAAAGTAACAAAAAGTTCGGTTGATGATGAGGAAGACGGCGACGACAGCGACGTCGACGGTGAAGGCGAAACATTGCAAGACAGCGCGGGTAGCAGTACCGATATGATGGACAGTGCTTGGTTTGTGCCGGCGAGCCGAATTGACCAATACATGCCTAGTGAACGAGTGCATGATATTGACGACCAAGGTAGAAAAAAATTACGTACATACCCACGCGACACATTTATTTACAGGTTGGCTGGTCGTGACCGTCAAAAAAGCGCTAGTTACTACACCCCACAGGTTTTAACCCAGTGCTTAGTTAAGTATGCTTTAAAAGAATTGTTAAATAGCGAACGGGTGAAATGTGCCGACGATATTTTAGGGCTGACAGTGTGTGAGCCTGCCATGGGTAGCGCAGCGTTTTTGAACGAGGCTGTCAATCAATTAAGTGAAGCATATTTAGAGCGTAAACAGTTAGAACTCAAGCGCCGCATACCACATAGCGATTACACCCAAGAGTTACAGAAAGTGCGCATGTATTTGGCAGACAGAAACCTTTATGGTGTTGATTTAAACCCAGTGGCAGTTGAGTTGGCAGAAGTGTCGATTTGGTTAAATGCCATATACGGTGAAAATGATGACAACGGTCAGCCCTTGCCAGCACGAGTACCGTGGTTTGGTTATCAGCTTTTTTCAGGTAATAGCCTAATAGGTGCAAGACATCAGGTCTATCGCTCTGGCAGTTTAAGTAAAACGACTAAACCTGCTTGGCATGAAGAACCACCACGTTCAGCCACGTTTGCAGAACCACGTAAAGCTGATGAAATATGGCACTTTTTATTGCCCGACCCAGGCATGGCTAATTACAGCGACAAAGTTGCTAAATCACTTTACAAAGACGACTTCGAACGAATCAAACTGTGGCGTAAAGAGTTGCTTAAGCCATTGTCTAATTTTGAAGTCAATCGACTTCAGCAACTTAGTAAATGCATTGATGATTTATGGGCAGAACATACTCAAGCGATGGCACGTGATCGTGCCCGTACAGAAGACGCAATGACACTTTGGCCGCAAACCGTTTCAGAAGATGATTATAAGAATGGGGTTAGTTCAAGACTGCAAAAAGAAGCCATTCGCAAGCAAGGTTTACTGAGTGAAGATGGGGACAAAGCCACCCCTTACCGTCGCTTGAAGCTAGTGATGGATTATTGGTGTGCGTTATGGTTTTGGCCAATCACCCAAAGTGAAACCCTGCCAAGTCGAGAAGCTTGGTGGATGGAGGTGGGCACCATATTAGAAGGCAGTATCGTCGATATGGATGTTCAGGGTAGCCTTGATTTAAGCTCTACTGAACCTGAAGCACCACAAGTGATTGTGCCTGAAGTGCAGTTTAAATTAGATGGCTTTGAAACACAGCTACCGCTTAGTCAAGCGGTAGATCAAGCTAATTTACACGACAAGTTTGGGCAGTTGCGTATAAAAAAACTGAGAGAACATTTTCCACGCGTAGCATTAGTTGAAGCTGTTGCTAAAGACCGTCGGTTTTTACACTGGCAGCTTATGTTCGCTGATGTACTGTTACAACGTGGTGGTTTTGATTTGGTTCTTGGAAACCCACCTTGGCTTAAAGTCGAGTGGAATGAATCAGGCATTTTGGGCGAACGCAACCCAATCTTTGCTATTCGTAAAGTGAGTGCAAGTGACTTAACCAAATTACGAGCGGATGCTTTTGAACAATTCTCAGGGCTTCAAGTCGCGTGGACAGATGAACTACAAGAAGCAGAGGGAATACAAAAATTTTTGAATGCGTCACAGAACTACCCCTTACTTAAAGGCCAGCAAACAAACCTTTATAAATGTTTTATGCCGCTTGCTTGGGGCTTGAACAACAAACAGGGTGTTTCAGGCTTATTGCACCCAGAAGGGCCATATGACGACCCTAAAGGTAGGGTTTTACGTGAAGCAATTTACAGTCGTTTGCGAAGGCATTTTCAATTTCAAAATCAAACCATACTTTTTCCAATTGGTCACAGAGTCAAATACAGTATTAACGTTTACGGCAGTATAAGTGAACAACCTATATTTGATAATATTGCTAATTTATTCATCCCATCAACCGTTGATGCTTGCTATCAACACGATGGTGCTGGCTTACCCGAGGGCATTAAATTAGGCAATGGTAAGTGGAACACAACCGGCCATCAAGATCGTATTGTAAAAGTTGATTCAGCTGCCTTGACCACATTTGCAAATCTATACGATGAGCCGGGTACACCTGCCCTGCGCGCCCGCTTACCTGCCATACATGCAGGAACACTTTCTAGCGTACTGCGTAAACTTTCTCAGTACCCCAAACGATTTGCAGACTTAGCAGATGATTATTTCGCTACTGTGATGTTCGATGAAACTTATGCACAACGAGACGGTACGATTACCCGCCGCCCCAATAACAATCACGAGTTTGCCTCAACCCCTCAAGATTGGGTACTATCAGGACCCCATTTTTTTGTGGCTAATCCTTATAACAAAACCCCTCGAAGAGTTTCAACGGAAAAAGGGCACTATGACAACATAGACCTAGAAACCCTACCTGACGATTACTTACCTCGAAGCAACTACATTCCAATGGCCGATAAGGCAGAGTACCTGCGTCGAACACCTCGTGTGAGTTGGGTGGAAAAGGGTCGAACAGCTGCTAAACCAGTTACTGATTATTTTAGGTTGATCTTCAGTAATTACGTTAGTATTTCTGGTGAGAGAACAACAAGGCCAGTAATTGGGCCAACCGGGGTTGCTCACGTTAACGCTGTTTCTTCAATAATTTTTAAAGAATCAAGGTATTTACCTGACATAGGGGGGACTATGTCCTCCCTAGTAATAGATTTTTTTGTAAAGACCGCTGGTATGGCTCACCTCTGGATGAATCAACTTACTCGAATACCGGTGCTTTTAAATAGTGAGTTGTTAAGATGCCGCTTCCTCGCATTAAATTGTCTTACAAGCCACTATGCCCCTCTTTGGGAACACGTCTACAACCCTGACTTTATCTATCAAATTTGGAGTCAGCCTAACAACCCGCGCCTACCTCACGACTTTTGGAAAGACCTTACCGGAAATTGGACACGTCACTGCGCCATGCGTAGTGACTATGCTCGCCGTATGGCCCTTGTCGAAATTGACGTTTTGGTTGCTCAGGCCCTTGGCCTGACCCTTGACGAGTTACAGCTTATTTATCGTGTGCAGTTCCCTGTTATGCAAGGGTATGAGCGTGACACTTGGTACGACATTAACGGTCGTATTGTCTTTACAAACAGTAAAGGCCTGGTTGGTGTTGGTTTGCCGCGTAAAGGCGCACGTGCTACGCCAGTTACCTGTGTCACGACACCCGATGGTAAAACAACTGTTGGTCGCCACGGTTGGGAAGATCTTTACAAAAACGAAGTGTTCTTAGTGCCAGATGGCACCACAGTTGATATGACAGTCACAGATGACACCTTACCCGGTGGCCCTCGTCAAGTCACACGCACTTTCACAGCACCCTTTGCAAAAGCTAGTCGAGAAGACGATTACAAAGTTGCTTGGGCATTTTTTGAAGCAAATAAACCTGCCGAAATGACATCGACTTGAATAAAGACTAAACCATGCTGCCATCACTTCTTGCTCGCGAAGTTCAAAATGGAATCAAAAGCTTCTTGACGACAGGTTTCGAACCATCAGACCATTTGTTTGCTGGGGTCATGCAGCGATTTACCGAAGATGATACTCGTTGGATGAAAGGGCCTTATGTTCAGTTAGGCCTCCCTTTCAGAACAGGTTCAAAAGGTAAAAATTTTTTTACTAGGTTCGAGACTGAATTTTCTGGCCATGTACATCAAGAAATGTCATGGCAAAGGCTGTCATCTTCGGGTATGGCAGCCAGCACGCTGGTTGCGACGGGTACAGGTAGCGGTAAGACTGAATGTTTTTTGTACCCAGTTCTAGACCATTGCGCGAACGTTAACGCAGAAGGTGTGACGGGCATTAAAGCATTGGTTATTTACCCTATGAATGCCCTCGCGGCAGATCAAGCTCGGCGTTTTGCACAGGTCATCGCACAAACACCAGCATTTAAAGGGCTTCGCGTAGGCTTGTTTGTAGGGGGACGGTCAGGTAAAGATGGTCACGGCCAAATGACCATGACGGCTACCAGTGTGATCACTGACCGAGAAACGTTGCGCAAAGACCCACCCGATATCTTGTTGACTAATTACAAGATGCTAGACTACCTTTTAATTCGCCCAAAAGACCGTAAGCTGTGGGCAAAAAACGATGACAAAACACTGCGATACGTTGTTGTTGATGAGTTACATACTTTTGACGGTGCACAAGGTACAGATTTAGCTTTATTGTTGCGACGATTAAAAGCACGTCTGAAAACACCTGAGGGTTATTTAATTTGTACGGGCACATCTGCAACCCTAGGGGGCAATTCAGATAGCAGTCCATTACGTGAATACGCTCGTCAAATTTTTGGGGTTGATTTTCCACCTGATTCTGTGGTGACTGAAAACCGTTTAACAGAGGTCGAGTTTTTAGGTGAAAACACGATAGAACATGTTTTTTATGCACGGTCTGATTTGGGTGAGGTCTTAGATGCAGACCTATACTCATCACAACAAGCTGCAGTCAAGGCGTGGTTTGAAGTCTTCTTTCCCGAGCTTACTAAGCCAAGTGATGTTGATGATATGTCTTGGCGAAGTGCTTTAGGTAGTTTGCTAAAAAAGCACTTACTTTTTGTTAATTTATTAAAGTTATTGAAAGGGAAAATCGTTTCTCTTTCTGAATTACAACACCAAATGCTTGGTCCTATGCCCGAAGCAACACGGTCGCATATTGGTCAAGTGCTTGATGCGCTGCTAGTGCTGGTTGCATGGGCTCGCGACCCTTTCGGTAGGCCCTTGGTTACGTTGCGTGTGCAACTGTGGCTACGTGAATTGCGTCGAATGGTGACCCAAGTACGTTCAGATTCGCAAAACATCGAGCTCAGAGCCGATAGTGATACAAAGCGCGAGCCTGGCAAGTTGTTTTTGCCTTTGCTTCAGTGCGCCGACTGCCACACTACAGGCTGGTTAAGTCGTATGCCAAGTGGTCTGAGCAAAGTATCTACTGATCTTGACGAAATCTACAGTACTTGGTTTTCTAGCCAACCTGAAACGTTGCGACTTTATGCTCAATCTGGCTTGACTCGACCCTTGTGCGATGGTGTGAATCAACACTTATGCACACAGTGTGGTCATCTACAACCAGGCATTGGTGATTGTATAGCGTGCGGCCACGCAGATTTAATTAGTGTATTCAGGGTTACAGCAACTCGCACCACGACAACTCAGGCTGGTCTTGCACACGTATGGCACGATCCAACCTGCCCAGCATGTGGCAGTAAATTTCGGCAGGTTCTATTGGGTGCACGTAATACAACATTGGGTGCGATTACTATTGAACAAAGCTGGGCGAGCCCGTTTAACGACGATAAAAAGTTAATTGCTTTTTCAGATTCAGTACAAGACGCAGCGCATCGAGCTGGTTTTTTTACGGCTAGAACCTACCTCAACACTGTACGCACTGGGCTTGCAAAAGTTATTGATCAATTTGCAACACCTAAATGTAGCTGGCCATCTTTTTTAGACCACTCGGCTCGAGTTTGGTTAGACAGTACTTCGCCACTTTATATGCCTATTGATCGATTTGTCTCGGAGTTTATTGGCCCTAATATGATGTGGCAGCACGACTGGGCATACAACTTACAAGAACTTAACGCGTTGCCAAGTGCTAGCAGATTGCCTGAACGCGTTCAAAAAAGATTGGCTTGGCAAGCCTTTGCAGAGTTTACTTATTTAAGTAGACGAGGACGAAACCTTGAGGGTATTGGTAAAGCTACTTTAGCGCCAAAGTTTACAGAGCTTGAAGCGGTTGCAGAAAAAGTTTTGCCTGAATTACAAGAAAAGTTTGGTATTCGTCATATAGATAAATCTACTGTTATACAGTGGCTTTGGGGGTTTGTGTGTCACTTGAGGAAACGTGGTGCAGTGGTTCACCCTGAAACTAAGGGCTATGCCAAAGACGGAAAAATTTTTGGTTTTTCGCAAACAGGTGGCCGTAAAGAGTGGCTTCCTGCTATGGGCGATCGTTCACCCCATCCAGTGTTCTTGTCACTTGGTAAAGACCGTGGCTATGACCATCTGGTTAACCCGCAAGCAGCTACGTTCTATGAAACATGGTTAAACGCTACCTTAGGCGCAAATGGTCTCTTGGCTGAAAGATCTGAAGAAGTGATTTACGATTGTGCGATTAATGCCTTAGTGAACGCAAATATATTGTTACGTTTAACAACACTTGGCAGCGACGCCGTGGGCTTAAACCCAGAGGCTTTGTTTTTAGATACCGAGGTGGTAAGACTTGTATCAAATCAAGGTAAACGTGGTCTGGTTGTTCCTGCTGACTCAGCCAACGCATTAATTGGTATGCCTTGTTTAGATGCACCCCAAGAAAGTTATTCCCATCAAGTTGATGCAAGTAGTTGGCTCTCAAAACGTTTTAGCCGTGGAGAGCTTCGTAGAGTTTTCTCTGCCGAGCACACAGGGCTATTGCAACGCAATGAACGAGAAGCTTTAGAGCTTAGGTTCAAGACCAAAAACCCCCACCCTTGGTATGAAAATTTATTGTCCGCCACACCAACGCTTGAAATGGGTGTTGATATTGGTGATTTGTCATCTGTCATGCTTTGTTCCGTCCCCCCCAACCAGGCCAGTTATTTACAACGTATAGGCCGTGCAGGTAGACGTGATGGCAACGCTTTCGCGACCACGCTGGCAGATGGTGCTAGCCCCCATGATCTTTATTTTTTTGAAGATACCTACGAAATGCTTTCGGGTGAAGTTGTACCACCTGGAATTTTTTTAAAGGCAGCGGAGGTGCTGCGACGTCAAATGTTTGCTTTTTGTTTAGACGATTGGGTTGGTTCAGGCATTGTTGACACAGCTTTGCCAGACAAAACAAAAGATGCACTTGACGCTAGAGACAGCTTAGATCAGTCACGTTTTCCATACACATTTTTAGAATACATTCACACCCATGATGAGCGGCTTCTTGGTGGGTTTGAGTTGCTGTTGGGCAATGATCTAGATGCCAGAGTATCGGCAAGATTACAAGGTTTTATGCAAGGTACAGATGAAGATGATGCGTTGCGTATACGTTTAAGTAAGGTGTTAGATGAGTTGGCTAAAGAGAGAAGAGCTCACAAAGATCGTAGTGAGCAAATCAAGAAACAAATTAAATCTATTAAGTCAAAGCCGCAAGATGAAGCAAGTAAAAATGAAATTGACCGCCTTGAGCGTGAGCGTCAAAAAACAATCGAACTGGTCAAAGAAATTAATCAGCGTGAACTACTTAATACTCTTACAGATGCCGGCTTGATACCGAACTATGCCTTTCCAGAGGCTGGTGTTGAATTAAAATCATTACTTTGGCGCAAGAAAGGTAGTGATGACCCGAGTAACTCGGTTGCATATATTTCACTACCAGCTGAGCGTTACGAGCGACCAGCTCAGTCAGCGCTTTCAGAGTTTGCGCCTGAAAATATTTTTTATGCCAACCAGCGCAAGGTTGAGATCGATCAGATCAATATGAGCTTGTCTTCACTCGAGGCATGGCGAATGTGCCCAACTTGTCAACATATGGAGAATCTAGAGGTTCAAGCCGACGGTCACAGTTCTTGCCCACGTTGCGGCGACTCAATGTGGGCAAACATTTCACAAAAAAGGCAGTTGTTACGTTTCAAGCAGGCCATTGCAAATAGTAACGATACTGAAGTGCGTATTGACGATAGTTCAGAAGATCGTGAGCCTAAGTTTTATGTACGCCAAATGTTGTCTGATTTTGAAGTCAAAGATATTAAAGAGGCTTACCGTCTTAAAGCAATCGATATGCCTTTTGGTTTTGAATTTATTGAGCGTGTCGTCTTTAGAGATGTTAATTTCGGTGAGCCCAATAAAAATTCTGATGTATACCCTGTTGCAGGTCAAGAAAGGTCACGCCCGGGCTTTAAGTTATGCAGACATTGCGGTCAAATTCAGCGAGCACCACGAAGTCAGCGCGAACGTGAACGTGAACATTCACAATTTCATGCCTTTGACTGCGAAAAGCGCGACAACGATGACCCTGCAAATATTGTAGAGTGTTTATATTTGTATAGGGAGTTTGCTTCTGAAGCATTAAGAATATTAGTGCCCTACACAAAGTCAGGGGTTGATGAGGCTTCAGTTCAATCATTTATGGCTGCAGTTCGAATTGGCCTTAAAACCCGGTTTGGTGGAAAAGTTGACCACTTACGCATGGTGACACAAGAAGAAAAAGGGCAAGACGGTAAGGCAAGTAGGCATTATGTAATGCTTTACGACTCTGTCCCCGGCGGTACTGCTTACCTGCATGAATTATTAGCAAATGATGCAAAAACACTGATTGATGTTTTTAAGCTAGCTTTAACTCAATTGATGTCTTGCTCTTGCAACGCAGACCCTGAGAAAGACGGCTGTTACCGATGTGTTTATCAATATCGCTTAGGCCGAGCAATGGCTCTTGTGTCACGTGATCGTGCAAGAAGCATTTTTGAACATCTAAATGAAAATATTGATCAGATGGAGCGCGTTAAATCTATATCTGATATTTACATCAACCCAAACTTTGACTCAGAACTTGAAGCCCGTTTTATTGAGTCATTACGTAGGCTAAGTGGCCAAGGTGGTTTGCCCTTCGTTAAATTAGTGCAAGATATTGTTCAAGGTAAATCTGGGTACTTACTAGAGGTCGGTGAGCAAAGGTATTGGGTTGAACCACAAGTTGATTTGGGTTCTAAAGAAGGCGTTGTCGTTGCATCAAGGCCTGATTTTGTGTTGTGGCCTACACAAAGTCGTTCAAGCCGTAAACCTATAGCTGTGTTTTGTGATGGATGGGCTTTTCACCAAAACTCTTCTAGAGATGATGCGCTTAAGAGAAGCGCCTTGGTAGCTAGCGGTAAATTTTGGGTCTGGTCAGTAACATGGGAAGATGTGCAATCAGCGATGGAAGGCAATGTTGAAACGACTCTCGGTGATCAGTTAGATGGAATGTGCTTTAACCCTAAAACGGCTATGCCACAGTCATTACGATCTATGGTTTATGACCCAGCCTGGTTGAACCACCCAATAGCTATTTTGTTAGACTGGCTTGGTAAACCTTGCGACGATAACAAAGACTCCTATTCTATTAAGTTGGCGCAGCATGCAGGTGCTTTTGCGTTTCGTATGATTCCACACCCCACTGATGTTGCGCTTGAGCAAACAAGGAGCCAATTGAATTCTTTTTGGTTAAGTATTGAAGATTGGGCTTTAGAGCCCCCCACAAAAAGTGTTGCTTGCGGCAATATCAACAGCTCAACTTTGCTAATACGCTATAAATGGCCGAACGAATTAGCAACCCTAGCTAACATTCCATCTTCAAAGATGCCTTTAAGCCCAGGTTTTGTGATTTTTGATAATCGCATAGAACTAAGTGAACCTGAACGTCATGTCACATGGCGAAAGTGGTTGTGGTTATTTAATATTTTTCAAACGCTACCAGGCTTTTTGTTAGCTACACAAGACGGTCTTGATGAGGGTGATTATGCACAGCTGTCCTTTTCAAGTACTGCACGACCAGGTTTTAACGCTCAAGGTGCTGTGCATGCAGAGGCTTGGGGTGAAGTAATGAATCAATCGATGAAAGATTTAGCTATAGGGCTTCAAATTCTAATGGGGTCTGGTGTTTCGCCACCAGATGAGGTGGGTTATGAGTTGGCGAGTAACGGTGATGTGATTGCAGAAGCAGAATTAGCATGGGTTGATCAAAAATTAGTTTTGTTAATGCCTGAACACTCACCCAACATGCCAATTTGGCAAGAAAATGGCTGGACATCAATTGTTGCCAAGGAAGATTGGCACACAAAGGTGCTTGAGGAACTACTAACCTCTGGTAAAAGAGCAGATACATACACTGGGGTTCTAAGATGAGTTTTAAACCTAAAGTTGCACTCGCACAAGATTTTTTAGCAAATCTAGGAAACCTTTCGTCCGCTGTGCAGGGAAAAATTTTGAAATGGGCTTTGCTTTTTCAAAGTGACCCAACAGCCCCTGGTATTAATTACGAATCAATAAAAGGTGCTAGGGATAAAAACTTAAAGTCTGTACGTATTGATCAAGATTGGCGAGGCATTGTATTCAAGCCACCTGCGGGGGATATTTATGTACTGATGTATGTTGATCGCCATGACGCTGCTTATAAATGGGCTGAAGGGCGTCGTTTGTCAGTCAACCCAACAACAGGTGCTTTACAAGTTTTTGCGGTTGAAACATTAGTTGAGCCTGCTTTAGAACAAGCAAGAATTCAAGCACGCAAAAATGCTGTTGTTGATCATCTATTGATTAAAGATAATTCTGAAACAAGTAAACCCATTTTTGACATGCTTTCAAACCAAGAGTTTTTAAGTATTGGGACACCAGATGAAATGATTGCTCAGGTTAGATCGATTCAGTCAGAGTTAGAACTTGATGCATTACAAAAATATTTACCAGTAGAAGCTTATGAAGGCTTATTTCTTATCGCTGCAGGCGACACCGTGTCTGAAATTTTAATGGCGCGTGAAACCCGTGTAGATCAAAGCGTAAATACTGATGATTTTGCTTCGGCTATTGAAACTGCAGAATCTCAATCACGATTTGTTGTGGTGGCTGACGAAGAAACCATGGCTGCAATATTGAGCTCACCTCTTGCACAGTGGCGAGTTTTTCTGCATCCAACTCAAACAAAACTAGCTCAAGGTGACAGAAGCGGACCAATGCGTGTTTTAGGGGGTGCAGGTACTGGTAAAACAGTGCTTGCAATGCATAGAGCAAAATGGTTGGCAGAGAATCGTCTAACCGAAGGCTATAAAGTATTTTTTACAACCTTCACTAAAAACTTAGCCGCTGACATAGAGGAAAATTTAAAGACATTATGTTCACCTGAATTAATGAGCAAAATAGAAGTTAAAAACTTAGATGCTTGGGTCAACAGTTTTTTACGTCGTCATAAGTATGAACATAAAATTATCTATAACAGAAAACAAGATGAAGCAGCAGATGCCTGGCAACGTGCATTAACTCTACAAGATACAACTTTATCTTTAACGTCACAGTTTTATGAAGAAGAATTAGAGCGTGTTATTTTGGCTCAAGGCGTGACAACCCGTGATCAATATCGACTTGCAAAACGAACGGGTCGTGGCACTGTTCTGACCCGTTCAAAGCGCGATGCAATCTGGCCAGTTTTTGAAGAGTATAGGGCGCAACTTGCTAGTAAAAAACTCAAAGAAGTTGATGATGCCTACCGAGATGCTGTATTTTTACTTCAAAGTAAAACACCACCGTACACATCAATAATAGTTGACGAAACTCAAGATTTTGGACCTCAAGCCTTAAAGCTCATTAGAGCCATGGCACCACAAGAGCCAAATGATCTATTTTTTGTAGGCGATGGTCATCAACGTATATACAGTCGAAATCGCGCTGCAATGAGCGCTTGTGGTATCAATATTCGAGGTCGTGCAAGGAAGCTTTATCTTAATTATCGAACCACTGAAGAAATACGTCTTTTAGCTGTCGCTACATTAGAAGGTTGTTCGATCGATGACCTTGATGACGGTTTTGATGAAGTAAGACGGTATAAATCGCTGTCACATGGCCCAGCGCCGGTAACATTAAATTTTGACCATCTTGAAGAAGCATTAGATGCTTTGCATAAAACTGTTCTTACAAGTATTGATGAGAACCGATCGTTGTGCATCATAGTGCCATCAAAAAATAACACATTTGCCGTGCGCAAAAGCCTTGAATCAATCAATATTTCCACCACAATTCTGGGCCCTGATGAAAGAGATAAGCCTGATTCAAAATCAATACGTATAGCCACCATGCACAGGGCTAAAGGCCTTGAGTTCGACGAGGTCGTATTATTAATACCCAAAAATGAAAAGAACTTTGACCTGTCTATTGATACAAACAAACGACTTAAATACGTTGCGTTAACCCGGGCAAAGAAAATTGCTACTGTTATTCAGTATTGACGCTAATAACACGATAATAAACAGGTGATAAACAACCAAATCGACTGGGAACATATAGCCGGCTATGATAATGTCTGGTAAGCGACCCAAAAACTCCAGTGTTGCGCGTTTAAACCATCTGTGATTTCAGGCCAATTTATTTAGGGTAAGAAATGCACAACATATTGAACGATCTTGCGCAGAGTATTCAGAATTTTCTCGAAAACTCGCTGCCTTCATGTGACAGCCAATGGTGGGCTAACTGTGTTCTCGCGAGGTTGACTTTTCAGCAGCGAAGAATTGCCGAAGAAAATAATATGAGCTCACTGGGGGATCTGGATTTAGCTGGGCTCCTTCGAGTGCTCGACCAAAACTGGCATGAAATCAATGTGGCGCACAGGCTCCCATTTGAGGCCCGTAATTGGCTGAAAGAGACCCAGAGCATTCGAAATAGATGGGCTCATTTACCGCCGGGTGGATTAGATCTTGAGGACTGTTACCGGGATCTTGACACAGTTTTACGGCTGATGACCTCTCTGGGTGCTAACGAGCCAGTGATCGAACGTGTTCGTATAGCTCGCGATGAGACAATGATTGAGCTCAAAGATAGGCAAGAGCCAACTCTTGGATCTGTCAGAACCCGCGAAATTAAATCGACTTCTACGGGCATTTCAAAAGGCGATATGGTTCAACTGAAGACACGGCCAGAAGTGAGCGGTGCTGTCATTGACATTCTAGTAAGTAGTAATGAGACCAGATATTTGGTTTTCCACGACGGATCGGTATCTAACTACTATGCTTCTCAGATTGAGGCCGCCTCACCCACACCATCTTATGTAACAGTTGAACCGAGTGATCTACACGCGGCACTGACGGCATTACAACTCCGACATCCTAGTACAGGTCATCTCTACTCTCTATTTGCATCCCGTATACACTTTATACCTTATCAGTTTAGACCTGTTCTCAAGCTCATTCATAGTGATCGACCACGCATACTTATCGCCGATGAGGTCGGGGTAGGCAAGACCATCGAAGCTGGCTTGATTCTCAAAGAGCTTCAAGCTCGACATGAGATTAAGTCCATACTGATAATTTGTCCCAAGCCGTTGATTGCCGAACGAAAATGGCTTGAGGAAATGAAACGCTTTGACGAACAGTTCGTTCACCTCGACGGAGATGCCATTAGGTACTGTATTGAAGAGACCCATCTTGATGGGGTTTGGCCACAGCAATACTCGCGCGCCATTCTTCCATTTTCGCAATGTGATGAAGCCTTGCTGCTTGGCAAACAGATGGGCAAGCGCCTTCAGCGCGGTCTCTTAGACTTAGACCCACCACCTGCATTTGACCTGGTAATCGTAGATGAGGCTCATCACATTCGTAATACGGATACATGGGCATATCGTACAGTGCGTCATTTCTGTGATAGTGCGGAGGCCGTTGTTCTACTCTCTGCTACACCTATTCAGTTAGGCGATAACGATCTATTTAATTTATTGCATCTTCTTCGTCCCGACGTTTTACCAAACCGACAAGCTTTTGAACAAATGGCTGAGCCTAATCCGCACATCAACACAGCCATCGAAGCAGCTCGCGTGGCCCAGCCAGGCTGGAAGAGTTCTGCTCGTTCTGCACTCAAACGAGCGATAGCAACATCTTGGGGTAAAGGTGTATTTTTAAGTGATCCAAGAGTGCAGAGGGTGTACGACACCCTCGAAGCAGATGAGACCGACACACAAACACGCATCACTCTGATCCAGCACTTAGAGGAACTCTATACATTTTCCTCCATTATCAACAGGACGCGTCGACGTGATATCGGCAGTTTCACAACCCGAAAGCCCGAAACAGTCACAGTAGCCTTCACCACGGAACAGGCATCGCTTTACACAGACCTGATTGATCTCATCGCCCGAATGTTAGTCCATCGACACGGCGACGAAAATTTGAAATTTATGCTCAGTAGCGTCCAACGACAAATAGCTAGTTGTGTGTTTGGCCTGGCACCTCTACTTGAATCAATGCTTAGCCGCCACCTTACTCGTATCGAAATGAGCGAAATGGGTGATGAGGTCATGATCGATGAGATGAGTGACATCCTGTCAGATTTCAAAGCCGAAGTGAATAGCCTAATACTAAAAGCTGAGGCAATAAAAGGCCCTGACCCAAAGTTTGATGCGTTTCTGAAGGTAATCCGTGACAAACAAAAGCTACCTAACAATAAGTTGCTGGTTTTCAGCACCTTCCGTCACACGTTAGCGTATTTAGTTGAACGCCTTAGGAATGAATCAGTAAGAATCGGGCTCATACACGGTGAAATTCCCGACGAAGAACGTCGTAATCTTCGCAATCGCTTCAGCCTGCCGAAAGAAAATCCCCAGGCTTTGGATGTTTTACTTTCTTCAGAGGTAGGCTGCGAAGGCCTAGACTATCAATTTTGCGATGGGCTAGTAAATTACGATATCCCATGGAACCCAATGAGGGTTGAGCAGCGTATTGGTCGTATTGACCGATACGGCCAGAAAAGCGAAACCATCGTGATCTACAACTTCATTACACCTGGCACCGTTGATGCTGAGATCTATGAACGCTGCTTACTCCGTATTGGGGTATTCCGACAAGCCCTTGGCGGTAGCGAGGAAATACTTGGACAACTAACCAGAAAGATTCGCGATGTTGCAGAAAATCTGACACTCAACCAAGAAGAGCGTGCTTTACGTCTACAACAAATCGCCGACAACGAGGTTCGCCTTATTGCTGAGCAGGTTCGTCTGGAAGAACAGCAAGCAAAATTTTTTGGTCTCAACTTACCGGTTCGTGATCAGCAACTAATCAAAGATGCGTCCAGTCATTGGCTAAAACCACATATGTTGGCAAATCTAATAGGTCGCTATCTAGAGAAACAAGAAACCATCAAAACGTCACGTCTACTCGGAGCTAAAGCCTTAACATCGTTACAGCTTAATCAGGCAGCACGCGAAAAGTTACTTGTCGACTTTCAGGCGTTGAACATGAAAGGGATGGTTGCTCAGGCGTGGAATCGCTGGCTACAGGGATCTGAGCCCTACCTCACACTTACTTTCGATCCTCTTGTAGCCGACGAGCGACGCGACGTCGTTTTTATTACGCCAACACATCCACTAGCAAAGCAAGCAGCAAAATTACTTGAACCAAGCGGGGCACTGCTTTGCAATTTAATTGTCCCGGCTGACGACTTGCCACCGGGTCGTTACCCATACGCGATTTATCGATGGCGCAAATTCGGGCTAAAGGAAGATTTCACGTTTCAACCGATCTCGGTTGACCCAAACCTAACAACTAGGTTGCTGTCACTGTTTCAGTTGGCCCAGTCTAGCCCTGCCACGGCGTTAATCAATGATGATGAAAAACATGCCTTAGAGGATATTCATCACCGCCAGTGGAG
>Ga0335398_10004047_pt1 | contig 20778 bp, 16 predicted proteins | sample BON03_FD_205742 | JGI IMG/M metagenome (GOLD analysis project Ga0335398, IMG submission 205742) | Freshwater microbial communities from Lake Bonney liftoff mats and glacier meltwater in Antarctica - BON-03 (spades assembly) (version 2) | ecosystem: Environmental > Aquatic > Freshwater > Ice >... | reverse complement strand
AAACAACAATATAAAAAAGATGGGACAGCTTTTTAGCTTCCCATCTTTCATTTTGTACTATTCCTAGAATAAATTGTTAGAGCAATTTCTTTTCTCGGACGACAGTAGTTAAAAATGTCTTTTTTGACCTCAAATTGCTCATATTCACTTTGTTTATGCTAAAATAGGCGCCAATTGAGAAAAAGAGTAATGCCCTACTAATAAATATCTCGAAGTCAATGTCATTGATCCAGAATAGTGAAAAAAGTACTAGCGTGTAATATTTAAAGGTTTTAATTAACCAATATAGTAATGGTGATAGTAAGACAAGCATCGTCAAGTCTCTGATAAACCATAAATGATATGGAATTGGAGTTAAAAAAATGTATCAAGTAACTTGGTAAATGAAAAATCAGCAATTAATTCATGCGTAAAAAAGGATTTAGAGAAAGGAATAGACTGCAAAATTAGATATAGTAATATACCAAAGAGTGACCAGAGTAAATAGGGTATAATTAGAGTTTTAAATCTTTTCCTATACTTAGGAAGAAATTCAGATAAGGCTCCATCTTTTATGAAAAGATAAAATAGGAAGCCTGAAATGCTAAAAAATAGAGGAGAATCAATCTTTGCTAATCCGTCACTTACTGCGTTTTGAATAAATCAATTACGGCCTTTTTTTACAAATACAGTTTCTGAACTATAATTAATTTCTAAATTATTGGCGTGGCTGAAAACAACAAAAACTACTAACACGAAGGAAATAGTCTTTAGTTTGTCTCGGAGATCTTTGTTCATTGATGTCTGAATATCAAAAACACTTGGCTTATCATCAATGGCATGGCAAAGAGGATCTGCATTTTGTACGCTTGAACAACTGAGAGGTCATTAAAATAGCTTTCACAAAAATAATCCAATAATTCTAAAATATAGTAAAATATTTAAAAATCAATTGTTTTGTTAGTTAAATATTTCATGGCACAAAATGAATATCAGGATTTACCGCATTCGTAGCTATCGGATGATGACAATTATTAAATTTTCTACGCTTACTTAAGATTTTTCCTTCAAAAGGAAGATCCGAGGTAAGAGAATATGTTCGATAAAAAAGCCCCGAAGTGGTGCACGTGGCATCATTGCGGATATACATTTTGAATATTTATTAAATCTTATTAACATGTTTCGCACTGGGAAAAATCATCAGTATATTCTGCTGAGGTAATTGGATTTTATCTTTTTTTGTATGGAATAGAAGTGTGAAAATTAGAGACTTAGAGCTTTTCAAGCTTTTGGGTTAGGAGAAACCTCCTTTTTGCTTGATTAAGCGCTTTATTTTTATGAGTTCTTTATATTGAGCAACTAATATGTTTCAGAGCCCTGAATGAAGAGATTTTATCGTGTTATTTATATGGTGCTATGGCTGCAATTTTTTGCATTTGCATCTTATGGTCAAATCTCTACGATTGGGAAAGAGTTTTGGGTGGGATTTATGGACAACAACCGTATCCTTCCAGACGTACCGGACAGAGCTGTCTTGGAAATCACCGCATTAGAGGATGCTACTTTTACTATTGAATATTTAGGAACGACACGGAGCAGTACGTTGAAAAAAGGAGGTCGATATAATTTGGTCGTTAATTCACAGGATACTGATCTACTTCATAGATTTACTGAGCGGGTTGAAAATAAAGGGATTTATATCAGTTCCACGGGAGACTTGTCTGTTTATGCTTTTAATGAACGGAGTAGAAGTGCTGATGGCACAGTGGTGTTGCCCGTTGGAGCACTGGGAAAAGATTATCTGGTTACTTCTCACTTCGAAAGGCTCACAGCTCCAGTGACCTATGACGGTAACGTAAATAATGAAAGTACGCTTCTCGTGGTAGCTACAGAGAACAATACGCAAATTGAAATCACCAAAAGTAGGGCTAGTTCTTTGCCATTAACTATAACCTTGAATCGAGGGCAAAGCTATCAGATCAAGGAGAGATATGATCTCACTGGATCTAGAATTAGGGTAGTCGGAGATGATGCTAATTCCTGTAAGAAAATAGCTGTTTTCGGGGGAAATAAGTGGACTTCGGTGGGTAATTGCGGAGGTGCAAATGATAACTTATTCCAGCAAGCTTATCCAGTATTCACTTGGGGAAAATCATTTATCCATGTAGCACTTGAAGGAAGAACATCTGGCGAACTTGTAAAGGTTTTGGCTTCTGAAGACAACACAGAGGTAGTTGTGAATGGCACAAAAAGAGGAACAATATCTAGTGCTGAGTTTTTGACACTGGATTTTGATACCAATGAAACTGCCTCAATAACTACTTCCAAGCCCGCCTCAGTCACCGTTTTTTCTAAAAGCCAAGGGTGTAATCAGGTCAATGATCCAAAGTACGAGCAGGGGGATCCTTTTATGATTACTTACAGCCCAAATGAGCAATTATTGAAAGAAGTAGAGTTTTCAGCACTTTCGATCACCGCTATTGAGGTGAATTATGTGAATATTATTGTTCCTGCTGGTGCTCAGTCTAAAACAGTTTTTGATGGAAATGCTATTGGCTCTTCTTTCTCCCAAGTACCGGGAAATTCATCCTTTTATTATGCTCGCTTGAGTATCTCGAACGGAGTGCACCGGTTGACAAATCCAGAAGGCTTTATAGCATACGTTTATGGCTTTGGATTCTTGGAGTCCTATGGCTACGCGGTGGGTGCTGCATTGGACAACTTGAATTTTGAAATTGAAGCTGCCTATGATTTTGATGTGGAAGGCGATCGTATCGCTTGTCTTGGCCAGGAAGCGAATTGGAGTATAGCTCCTGATAATGACTTATTCACTTATTTCACATGGGATTTTGGTGATGGGTCTATTCTCCAAGAGGGCAAAGAAATAACCCATACTTTTGACAAGCCTGGGATATATGAGATTACAGTCACAGCATCGATTAGTCCAAACACGTGTGATCAGCAGGAGGAAGAAACCTTTAAAGTAGACGTGTTAGAATCCACTACGAAGTTAATAGGAGCGCAATCAGTTTGTCCTAATGTAGAAGAATTTATCTACAAGATTAGTTCACTTAAAAACATCAAAGCTGTAACCTTTGAAGTGGAGGGAGGAACCATTGTTCAAGATTATGGAGATTCAGTTTTGGTCAATTGGGGCCCCAGTAATCCAAATGCTAAAATCATTGCTCTGCCAATAAACACCAACGGCTGCTTAGTTGAGCCACTTTCTCTTGCTGTCGTTGTAAATTTAACGTTAGATGCTGGCGATCCAATAGGTAATCTAGATGTGTGTTTTGATCCTCTCATTACACATTTTTATGCTGCGCCAAATCCTTCGGAAGGGCGAGGATATGAGTGGCTAGTGACTGGGGGAGTGATTGTTTTCGGACAAAATCAAAATAGCATTGAAGTCAGCTGGAATTCACCAAAGGTAACAGGAACTGTAAGCTATACTACCTATAGCTTACTTGATCAATCCTGTGAAGGAACTTCTGAAGCGTTGGAAGTTATCGTAGCAGAGGAGTTTATTATAAGCGTTGCAAGTACTCAGGATGTAACATGCTTTGGAGAAATGAGTGGGAGAATAGTTCTGGATATTGAGGGCGGAGTAGTTCCCCTTGAATTTACCTGGTCTCATGATCCTGATTTGAATTCTGCAACTGCAGAAAATCTGCCTGTCGGAAGCTATGCTGTTACCGTAGTAGATCAATTAGGATGTGAAAGGGTTTTAGAAAATCTGAAAATCACTGAACCAGCGCTCTTAGAGATGGGTATGATCAACGTGACAGGTGTAAGTTGCTATGGGAAAAAGGATGGAGTATTGGATTTGATTGTAACAGGTGGCACGGCCCCTTACACTGTAGAATTGGATGGAGCGCGAGTGTTTTCAGGTCAGTTGACTTTAGTGGATGTCGCTCAAGGTGTTTATGAGATATCTGTGGTAGATCAGCAAGGCTGCTCTATTTCGCTTACGTTTGAAATCACCTCTCCCGCAGCCTTGGAAGTGGACGTAAGGTTGGTGAAACCAGCCTGTCCAGGAGGTAGTAACGGTGAATTGTTTGCGTTTCCAGCAGGAGGCAAGGCTCCCTATAGTTATAATTGGGAGGAAGGAAATTCCTCTGTTAATTCACTTATTGGTCTATCAAAAGGGGCATACACTATTTCAGTCTTAGATGCTTCTGGTTGTGTAAGTATAGGGACAGGACTGGTGTCAGAAAAAGCCCCAGATGTAAGAATGCCTACGGGTTACAATCCATTGCAAGATGGAGGAATGTTTCGAGGTGTTTCAACTTGTGATATCAATTTTAGTCTCTGGATTTATAATAGATGGGGTCAGCTGATTTATACAGGAACAGCTGGTTGGGATGGCTTGGTGAATGGAGAAGATGCCTCCGAAGGTACTTACACCTTTCTGATGCAGTATAATTTCCCTCTCGATGGGCAAATGCAGACAGTGGAAAAACGCGGGAGTTTTGTCCTAATCAGGTAGCTGAATAAAGCTGTGAGTAGCCTCACTGATTTGCAGAATGTTAATCAGGAAAATTCCTCATGCTTGCCATCTGATAGATTTTATACTAACTCTTCTCTGAAATAATTCTATAATCCATTCATTTGGATAATTTTGTCTAAGCAAACTTTTATAAATAAATGAAAAAGATCTTAATCACAGGTGGTGCCGGATATATAGGTTCTCACACAGCAGTTGAATTAGTTAGGTCAGGTTTTGAGCCAATTATTATTGATGACCTCTCAAATTCTCATCCTAAAGTACTCGATAGACTGGAAGAGATTATAGGTAGAAGACTTACTTTTTATAAGGGAGATTGTAGTGATCGAAGTCTCTTGGATCAAATTGCTGCTGAGCATGAAATCGCTGGCGTAATTCATTTTGCAGCGTTCAAAGCTGTAGGAGAAAGTACCATGCAACCATTAAAGTATTACCAGAATAACTTAGGATCCATATTGACAGTACTTGATTTCATGAAGGCGAAGCAAATCAAAGATTTGGTTTTCTCTTCTTCATGTACAGTTTATGGTCAGCCAGAACTGTTGCCAGTGACAGAAGCTACCCCTAGACAGGATGCGGAGAGTCCATATGGGAATACCAAGAAAATCTGCGAGGATATATTGGTGGATTTTGTAAAAAGTCACGCTGGAATCCGTGTGATTTCTTTGCGCTATTTCAACCCTGTAGGAGCGCATCCAAGCGGTAAAATCGGAGAGTTGCCGATAGGTACACCGGCTAACCTAGTGCCTTTCGTAACTCAAACCGCTGCTGGAATACGTGAGAAGCTTATTGTTTTTGGTGATGATTACGATACGGCGGACGGTTCATGTGTTCGTGATTTTATTCATGTAATGGACTTGGCAGATGCTCACGTGAAGGCGTTGGCACATTTGGGAGAGCAGCAGGATAATTTCTACGATGTGTTTAATGTTGGGACTGGAAATGGAAATACTGTATTGGAAGTCATCAGAACATTTGAAAAAGTTAATCGTGTGAAAGTGAACTTTGAAATCGGTGCAAGAAGACCTGGCGATATTGTGAAGATTTGGGCAGATACAGCTAAAATCAATGCGGTACTTCATTGGCATCCAAGTTATTCGCTAGAAGATTCTCTGAGAGATAGCTGGAATTGGCAGAAAACGCTCTAATCCGGAAATGGAGTGAGGCAAATACCATGTGGAAATAATGGAATATGTATATCCGCAATTGTACCAGTAAAAGGCCAAAAGCGGCTTAATGTATGTTAAACACTAGCATTGCCGGTACTTCGGTCACCCGTCGTCGGTCTTCCCGCCAGTTAACCAAAGAAAGAGGGGTCACTGGCATCATTGCGGATAATCAGATAATGGAATACCCCTAATTGCTTATAATTTTCAAGGAAGGATTCCATTTTTTTTAAAAAAAAATATATTCGTCTTCATTTTAATCCTCTCTTGATCGTTTAAAAACCTAGTCAGCAGAGGATTTTTTTTGGCAAAAAACCACTCCTTTAATGGAGGGGGATACAATATTTTTTACTAAAAAATGACAGATGTGCATTTAGCTATTTTCGTATTAAAAGACTCTATTTTTAATATGTGTATCCGCCCCTATTTACTGCGAAACTTAGCCATTGAACGTCCCAACCAAGTCTGGGCGACCGACATCACCTATGTTCCGATGGCCAAGGGGTTCATGTACTTGACTGCTGCAATAGATGTATTCAGTAGAAGAATCCTTGCCTGGGGTCTTTCTAACAGTCAAGATGCAAAATGGTGTAAACAGGTGGTAGAGGAGGCAATAAGTCGCTACGGTAAGCCAGAGATAATCAATTCGGATCAAGGTTCTCAATATACCTCCTCGATATGGATAACTTACCTTGAAAAAAACGGGATTCAGATCTCGATGGATGGTAAAGGAAGAGCATTAGATAATATTTGGATTGAAAGATTCTGGAAATCAATCAAGTATGATTACATCTATCTCAATCCTTGCATTGATGGCTTTGAATTAACCCAGGGGATCAAAAGCCATATTGAATATTATAACCAAAAGGTTCACCATACCACTAAAAAGAAACCAAATGAAAAAGGGACAGCCAAGAAAGCAGCGTAAAAAGTTATTTCCAAAATTTTTCCAGGCCATTGAAGAGGCCGAAAAATTCTAGAATAACTTTTCCACCCCCTTGCAAATTCAAGGTTAAACACTGAGCAAGTTTAACTTAACAATGTGAATCTTTGGTTCAAGCAATGGGGAGTTTTATAGTTCTTTCTAACTATTGAGTAAAAATATGTGGGGTTTTAGCTTAAATGGTCAACTAAAATTCTATAAGATTATGATTTTTGTTATATAAACTAGTCTGTTTTTACCACTAGTTTTCATCTACGATTACTTCTACCACTCGACCTACTTCACCGCTATCGAGCATTACTTTGATCCCATGTGGATGTGTAGGTGAGGAGGTGAGAATTCGCTTCACAAAGCCCTCGGTAAGCTCTCCGCTTCGCTGATGGTGCTTCTGTATGATTGTGACTTCGCTGTCGATTTGTATGTTTTTCCGGATGGTTCCGATAAGTGTTTTCTTTTCCATTTTATAAATACTACATTTTTAACTTAGGTGGCCAAAATATAATCATTAAAAAAGGCCATTCCTTATTGGAAACGGCCTTTTTTAATGATGTAGAAGTTAGATCAATTATCCTGAGGGATATTGATAAGCAGCGCTATCAAATCTTTTGGCGTATGGACAGTGCCTAGTTTTTCATCTTGAAAAATAACCTGAAGCTGATATTCCAACTCGAAAATCAGTCCATTGACAAATACCGGATCCATGTGTAATTGCTGAATAAAATCAGCATTCTTCTGCTGACCAATCAACCTAATGCCATACGAGTGAAATACTTCAATGGCCTTTTTTAGTAAAGTAAAATGTTGGTTCATAGTAGTTAATTAATAGAGATAAGAATACTTTCAAATGCTAATTCTTAAATTGGTTTGTCTTTCAAAACGTGAAAAAGGTTACTTGGTTCAAAGTATTTGTAATAACACGGATAGTTAGAATTTGTTGCCGTCAAAAAGAATTTTGACCCTAAACAGGTCATCATCTTTTCTGTCTAATACTTTGATAACTAGTTTGATGAGTTAATGTAGTAGCACTTACGAAGGAAATCTACTGGATGGATTTACTAAAAAGTATAGTATTAATGCTCAGAGATATTTCTCATGATTTTTTATCTGTTTTTTCAGCTTCTTTGATAGAATCACTATCCCAAGTATGATCATTAACTGAAAACTTCCGCATCAGTTCACCTGAAAGTAGACTTTCCTGTATTTCTATTTGTTGGCGGCTTTTGGAAATAAACTCGTCTTTATTGTCTTTATAATTCACCAATACTTTCAAGGATCTTTCATCGTAATCTCGAAACTGTATTGCCAATCGATGTACCGTGTGCGCTCTGAATCCTAACTTTTTCAATACGTCTTCACCCATGCGAATAGATGTATCCAGATTTTCTCTGTAGATATTCTTCACACCCATTTCCATAAGTTCAAAGGCATCGTATCTATTTTTGGCACGGATCATCACCTCCAAATGTGGGAACTCCTCTTTGCAGAGCTCCACAAGTTTGATACTATATTCAGTATTGTCGATCGCTGAAATTATGATAGATGCATCACGAGCTCCCGCCGAATGAAGCAATTCGGATCGTGTTCCATCTCCGAAATACACCTTAAATCCCATTTTTCTTAGGTAGTCTACCCGATCTGGATCTGCATCCAAAATAGTAGCCTCCACTCCATTAGCTCTTAGAAATCGACCTAAAGTTGATCCGAAATGTCCAAAACCAACAAGAATAACTTTATTACGCTCATCGATACTGTCCATTTCCTTCTCACTAATTTTATGGGTTTTAGTGATGGCAGGGTTGATGACTTTGTCAAGTAGCACCAAGAGAACAGGGGTGATGGTCATACTCAGAGCAGTGACAGCCATTAGCGTATCAGAAATAGCTTGGTCAAAAATGCCGAGCTGAAGTGCAAAAGCATAGGTAACGAAAGAGAATTCTCCGACTTGTGAAAGCCCTATCGCAAAGGTTAGGTTACTTGTGACTTTTAGGTTCTTGGATTTGCCTATTATTAATAAAATCACTGTTTTCAACACAATAATCCCTAGGGTAAGTGAAATGACGGTGGACGCGTTATTGGAAATCAAACTGAAGTTGATCGTAGATCCCACAGCCATGAAGAATAGGCCAAGAAGCAACCCTTTGAAAGGTTCTAAATCTGATTCAAGTGCATGTTTATAGGGGGAATTTGCAAGAATGACTCCTGCCAGAAAGGCTCCCAAAGCAGGGCTTAAGCCTACTAGCTCCATTAAGAACGATATCCCTACAACGATCAGTAAAGCAGCGGCGGTAAATAATTCCCGCAGCCTACTTTTTGCTACCCAATTCAGCAGTGGGCCAAAACCGAATTGTCCGAGGAGAACGACAATCCCTATGGCTCCGAAAATCGATAAGGTCTGTGCCCAGCCTGGTAGACTATCAATCAAGCCATGCATTTCTGTTGCGTTAGCGGCTGGGACGGGATCTCCAGCAATCAGCAATGGCAAAAGTGCTAGGACAGGAATTACTGCGATGTCTTGCATCAGTAATACTCCAAACGATAACTTCCCATTTGGACTATTCATTTGATTTTTCTCTTTCAGAGATTGTAGTACGATGGCAGTAGAAGAGAGTGCCATGGAAAGACCTATGGCAAGTGAAATTTGCCATTGGACATCGAGGAGTAGTCCAATACCAAAAACCAATGCAGCAGTGACCAAGACTTGACTCAACCCGATTTGTAAAACCAATCGACGCATTTTCCAAAGGTTTCGAGGCTCTAATTCCAACCCAATCAGAAACAACATCATCACTACTCCAAATTCTGTGGCGTGCATGATGTCTTGTCCTTGCCCTTCGTTTGTAATAAAGCCAAACAGGTATGGGCCAATAAGAATCCCTGCAATCAAATAGCCCAAAACAGAGCCCATTCCTAGTTTTTTGGCAACGGGAACGCAGATAATTGCAGCTAAAATATATAAGATGGCATTTGCTAAAAATCCGTTCATAGGCTCAAATCGTTGCGGTTTTGATAAATACTTAGGTCAGCTACATCTCGAAGCCCAACAAGGAATTCTTTGTAGGATTCTGCTTTTTGAAGAAGTTCGGAGGTGGTGATTTTGTGAGTTCCTGCCACATGAAAAGGCGACAAATAAATCATTCGACAGAGCCGGGCAGTTTGTTCAAATGGCCGAAGGAAGTCTTCAATGCTATATTTATTTAGCCCAGCATGTTGGTAGGCCTCCTGCGATCCGCCAGTTGTGATCGCATTTACCACATGTTTTCCTTTGAGATAAATACCCCCAGGGCCATAAGCCCAGCCAAATTCCAACACCAAATCTATCCATTGCTTCATGAGGGGAGGACAGGAGTACCAATAAATAGGGTGATGCCAAATAACAACTTCTGCTTCAAAAAGTGCCTCCTGCTCGGCCTGTATGGAGATATTGAAATCCGGATAAAGCTCATATAGATCTCTGATTTCTATATTTTCTAATCCTGTGATTGCTTGAATTAGTGCATGATTGACTTTCGAATGTTCAAATTTAGGGTGGGCAAAAAGGACGAGAATTTTACGCATCAATATAGGCTTTAGCCTTCAAAATTAATTTTTTTGTTTGAGCCATCTCAAAAAGGTTTGTTTTGGCAGAAGGCAGATACTTTACTTTGATTTGTGATATGGCCATTGGGAAGTTTGACTTTAAGATTTCCATAGACCATCAGTGGCCTATTCGGAATTACTTCTACCAGCTGTTCCATCATCACATCTCCTGTACTTTTCTATTTCTGCTCCGCAAAATGATATCCTAACGCACCACTTGGACACTTATCTGTTTGTTTGAATATAGCCTATTTGCTTGCGGCTTGTGGATTTACCCTTGGCTTTTTATCAAAATCAAAAATCGGAGATAAATCAGCAGTACAATTCTTGGAACGAATGTATTTACGAGGTTCCCAAGTGCCGGTGACTTTACCATTTGGATATTCTTTATGTATTGGAGTATCCGATATGTCGTTTTTGGAGCTGGCTCTTGTTTTAATATTACAAATTATTTGTCTTTGAATGAGGTTTTTGATGGGAGATTAATAAAAAAGACCCAGTTACCAAACTGGGTCTTTTACAACCAATCAAACCATTATGTAAGATTTTTTAAGAGGATGAAAGTAGGCTTGATTTTGCCTGGCTAATCTTTAAGCTGATTTTGAAGTATTTTTTGCCACTTTTCAGCTATTTCCTTTTCTCCTGCCAGATTGGTAAATAACTCACCATCGTAGATTTCAATTGTCTTTGGGGAATGAGATAAGTCTTTAAAATGAAATTGTAAAGCTAGGAAGTCTAGAATGTAGCGCTTTTCCTTGCCGACTTGTACCCTCCGAATTTTTTCTTGAATACTGACTTTATTCACATCATTCAAATCGATGACACGTTGCTCAGGATAACTTCCAAATCGATGATAAACCAATTTCTTAAATTGGCTGTCCAAGCCTAAATGATAGTGATTTCTCCAACGTTCATGCTGCGTAGGAGTCACATTATTGATAGAGGAGAATTCTTCAAAAGTGGCTAGATTTTCGCTTCTTATTTTTTTTAGTTTGTAGCTGTAATATACAAATGGGGAAGCAGAGGCCATCATGGCAAAAGATGACACAGCAAGTGTCACAGAGTCAATTGAGATCATAGGAATAGGATTGAAATGAATATAATTTAATGCGATTCAAGACCGCAGCGTGGGATTCTATTCTATTTTACCAGGTATAGTAAAAATGTATAAAAGTATCCTTAACGTCGAAAAGTGGGAGAGACTTATTAAAAAATGAAGGAGATAAATACACTCCACTAGGACTGAGTAAGTCATAATACCAATCTGAATTTAGCTTGGATTTTAGGGTCCAATCAACTTTGAATTCAGGGATTTCCAGTAGTTCTGGACTAGCGGTAAATTGAATTTGTGTAGGCTGGAGGAGATTCGAAACAGAATCATGAGAGAAATCCTTTACTGTAGAATCTGCAGTGATAGGAAGAGCAAAAACAGCTATAAGCCAAGCAACCCAACTAAGGGAAAGCATAACTAGCGAAAGCTGTTTTTTCATATTTAATTCTTAATATATTAATGTAAAGCAAAATGTTTTGAGAGGTAATAGCAAGAGAATCTTATTTTTTCAAATTATATATTTTAAAGGGATTAAGATTTTCTAAAATTGCTGCATTTTTCCAAGGACTATTCAAGAAAAGGATGGAAGTCATGGCTCATTCCACAAATCAATCCATACTAGGCGATATCGATTCTACTTTTACTCCGAATCTATAGTTAGCTGAGATTATATTAATTCTTAAATTCCAGAATTCCGTTCCTCTTTTTCGGGGCTGCGTCGTGCCAGTGACCTAGCGGACAATTATTGCCATAGCACGTTTTCAGAGTGCATAGTTTTTATCGACGACTTCAGGTGTCTATTGGTTACACCGTCAATCAATCTCTAAAACATTCAGCCTCCAGCCTCTAACTTTTTTTAAATTTCTGGTTTTTTCAAAACTAAATAAAAGCAATAAACCGTAATACATAAAATGCTTAGCTGTGTGAAGATCACCAGTATTAATGCGGAAGTGTTCATAGCGCAGTTTTTAATCTCTTTTTAGTGGAATACCATACGATCCAGATGATCGACACGAATAGTGTGAGCAATTGAATTCTGGCGGCATTGGAATAGAAAATCTTTTGCTTAATAGCGGATGCATCTGAACTTGGATCAGCCAATAGCTCGTAAAATTCGCTGTGAAGTAATTTGGCGATCAGAGAACTATGATCTAAAGCCCAACCGTTTCCCGAACTAAGAGAGCTTAAACCTGCCATCCAGTCGTTATTTTCTGGAGTGATCAATGCCCCCACAAAAACCAATGTGAGCAATGCCGGAGTGACAAATTGTATTATCCATTTATATACAGTCGGAATTCTGATGTCAGCTCCTCTATTGAGTTCTTCCCAGCCTTTATTGATGCCAAATACCCATGCAAATAGGATTGTTTCCAATAAAGCGAAAACCACCAGACTCACTGTACCTCCCCAATAATCGTATTCATCAAAGTATCCATATTGATAAAATAGGACTGTAGGTAATCCCATGATTAGTGCCATAATCCCGAAAGAAATTGCTCCTTTATTTTTGCTCCAGCCAAACTCATCTTTCATAAAACCCATCCAGGGCGTTCCCATTGCTAGCGAAGAGGTGATTCCAGCGAAGAATAGTAGTCCAAACCAGCATACTCCTGCAAAATTCCCAAAGAACATTCCCCATTGCTGGAATAGGTAAGGCATCGTTTGAAATGCCATTCCAAAACCTGCATTTTCCAGCACCCAGTCTAACCCTAGAAACCCAGCTGCTATAGGAATCACAATCGCACTTCCCAAAAGAACTTCTACAAACTCATTGGTAAAGCCTGCTGCAAGTGAGTTCAGGGCGATATCTTCGTTTTCACGGATATAAGAAGCGTAGCATTGAATACTCCCCATTCCCACCGAAAGGGTGAAGAAAATCTGACCTGCTGCTGCTAACCAAACTTTAGGGTTGGCTAAAGAATCATATTGAGGAGTCCAGAGGAAGTTGATGCCATCCCAAGCATTTGCCAAAGGGAATGCTGCACTTGCATTCTCTGAACCCATGGTCCAACCCTTTAATGCAAGAACAATCCCAAAAAGAATCAACAAAGGCATTCCTATTTTTGCTACTTTTTCTATTCCTGAAAGCCCCTGAGAAAGAATGTAAACGTTGATTCCCAAAACAAAAATATAGACCAGAACAGGGAAAAGTGGAATCCCAAAATCTGATCCTGTGAAATTCACATAATCAGAAAAGAACGTACTGATCTCCTGCTGACTTAAACCAGTGAACGTGCCTGCTATGGTATGAAAAACATAGATGAAAGTCCAGGATTCTATGTAAGTGTAATATGCGACGACTGCGATATTGGTGAAAATCCCAAAAACACCGATGTACTTCCAAATTGGCTTTTTAGACATACTATCCAGGATGTATGGCGTACTGTGATTTCCGGACTTACCTCCATACCTGCCTATGGTCCACTCAATAAATAAAAGTGGAATTCCCATCAGCAAAAAACAAATCAGATAGGGGAATATAAAAGCCCCGCCACCATTTTGAACAGCCTGTACAGGGAATCTAAGGAAGTTGCCCAGTCCTACGGCATTGCCTGCCATAGCTAAAATCAGCCCAACTCGTGATCCCCATGATTCATTAGTTACACTCATCGTAAAAGAAGTAGGGGGAAGGCATCACCTTCCCCTGATTTTAGAAATTAGGATAATATCAGTTTTTCTATGTTTTCTTTCCATCGCATGGTCAGTCCTCTTTCTCCAGCCATGTCACTGTATAGATCCCCATCGTAGGTTTCGAGGGTTTTTGGAGAATGAGACTCATCCTTGAAATGGAATTGTAATGCTAAGTAATCGATGATAAATCGTTTCTCTTTTCCTACTATAACTAGGCGGCTTTTTTCCTGCACACTTACCCTTTTCACCTCTTTGAGGTCAATGATAGTTTGCTCAGGATAGCTTCCAAAGCGATGATAAACCACTTTTTTAGCCTCAGGATCTATTCCCAAGTGATAATGGTTTCTCCATTGTTCATGAAGAGTAGGCCTTACATTTTGTCTTTCGGCAAACTCGGAAAATGTTGCTTGCTGAAGGCTCAAAATGTTTTTGTTTTTGAAACTTTGATATACGAAAGGGGCAACGAAAATCATTAAAAGAAGGGCAGACACAACAAGTGTCACCGGATCGATGTCAGTCATGATAAAATTGGTTGTAAAGATGAACTGAATTAAATATGAGCCTTGAGCTCAGAGCGGAATCAATTCTCTTCTACCACGGATAGAAAAAATGTAAAAAGGTGATTTTGATGTCAAAAAGGATAACTAACTTCTTGAAAAATGAAGTAGTCAAACATCCCATATCAGAGAGGTTCACAAAACTTTCAAGCTCTGAATTTAGTTTTCCCGTAAGGCTCCAGTCAACTTTGAATCTGGGAACTTCCGGGTGATTTCCCAATTCGAAAAATTTCAAGTCAGGGAGAACAGACAGATCTGAAACTACAGAAATGGTAGTCTGCTGAACTTGAGGATTGGGTTGTCCTGAAAAATTAAAAACAACTACAAGCCAGATACCCAAACTCAGGGAAATCATAAAGGCAGACAGCTGTTTGTTCATTTTATTTTGAATTTCAGATCAAAGCAAAAATATTAATTTTAATAATACAAGCGTTTAGTTTAACTTATTTTTCGAGCCTATAAATTTCACTAGAATCTAGGTTTTTAGAGAACGCTACATTTTTCCAAGGACTAGTTGGGAATAGGATGGAAGTCATGACCAATTCGCTATTATTTACGAATAATTCAACAGAGGAAGCGTCCAGAAATATCTTGATTTCCTTTGCTTCCCAACTCATAGGGGCAGAATGTATCGCAGCAAAGTCTCGGTGAAAATCACTCATGCCAGCATTTCTACGGTCAATACTTACCAAGCCGTTCTCTTTTGAGATCACCAGATTTTCACCAAGCTCATTTGAGAATGTTATGGAAAATGAATCAGAATTCACTTCAGCGTAAAGTTCCACAGACTCAGATGGCAATGCGGAAGCTTCTTGCCTCACATTATGTTTGTCAGACCGTAGTTTTTCAAGCTCTTTTGCGGGAGCAGATTTCAACAGTAACGTGCCATCTACCTCAAATAAACTTAACTCTCGGGGAACTGTCATTGCTGATCTCCAGGCTTCAGTTGGAACTACGTCCGCATAGAGCCAATTGCTCATCCAACCAATAAAAAGCGTTCTGTTTTGTTCTGCAGGAAGATTACTCCAGGTTACTCCAGCGTAATTGTCAGGCCCATAATCCAACCAGCGAATCATGGTGTCATCTGGGGTGAATTGACCATTTTTGAAATCGCCGATAAAGTATTGAGTTGCTGATCCACTCTGTGGTCCACCTGGGTTTATACTCACTAGTAAAACCCATTTATCTTCTCCAGAAGGAGTTTTGAAAGGAAGTAAGTCAGGGCATTCCCATACTCCGCCATGTGCGCCAATTGTTTTCCCAAACTCACCAAGCAAAGTCCAATTCTTCAAATCCGGTGAACTATAGAAATTGATGTGATCAAGGACAGCTAGGGTCATTATCCAAGATTTACTACCATCAGGATTTGTGATTTGAGAGACCTTAGGATCGCGAAAGTCACGAATTCCAGGATTGGGTAGGACAGGGTTCCCATTATATTTCTCCCAGGTTCTACCTTTGTCCAGGGAGAAAGCAATGGCTTGATTCTGGAATGTATTTGAGGCGGGATTTGCTTCCTCAGCATTGTGATAGGTGAAAATTGCAACCATCGGAGGGGTTTCAGCAGTGCCAAGTCCAGAACTATTTTCAGTATCCAAAACGGCACTTCCTGAGAAAATATAACCTAAGCTATCAGGATAAAGCGCTATTGGAAGTGGTTCCCAATTGATCAAATCGGTAGAAACAGCATGCCCCCAATGCATAGGACCCCAAACAGTACTGTCTGGATAATGCTGATAAAAAAGATGATATTCTCCATCCAAGTAAATCAACCCATTCGGATCATTCATCCAGCCTGATTCGGGAGTGAAATGGTATGTAGGTCTATATTCCTCCGTCACGCTGGATTCAAAAGTGATTTCAGAATTTGACTGGCAGCTTGCAGTCACTAGAATGGTAAGGAGAAGTATAGTTCGATTCATATAGCTTTCGTAAGGAATTCGCTTTTCAGTAGCCGAATTATAAAAGTACAGATCTTATACTGTTTCAGAGATGTTTTTGCCACTTTGAGTATTGAGTGTTGCTAGAAAACTTTTGACAAATCCGATGAACTAGTACCCAAGTTGGTTACTGTCTCTCTAAACTAGTCCGAAAGATGAGACGTAACCCTATGTTATTCTTGAACAAAAAACTCAGATTATGCTAAAACTAACTCAATATCTCATTCAATTATCCACTGCTTTAATCTATTATTTTTTTAATAATTAGGGTTTCTGTAGCTTTAAGCCATAATCCAACGCAAGATTTTACTCTTCTTTATCCAGATTTGTATCAATGGTTTTGTTCATTTTAATGGAGAAATCAGTGATAGGCTTTGAAATTTGGATTCATTTTTGGGATGGAAAATAAAGAATATAAATTTGAACTTATTTAAACTTAAAATTCATGAAGGGAATTATTTTAGCCGGTGGATCCGGTACGCGCCTTTATCCATTGACTATTTCGGTGAGTAAGCAGCTGATGCCAGTTTACGATAAGCCGATGATCTATTATCCGCTTTCTGTATTGATGATGGCGGGAATCACGGAAGTTTTGATCATTACTACTCCGGAAGATAGGGATGCATTTCAGCGACTTTTAGGTGATGGATCTCAAGTTGGTTGTTCATTTGAATACGCGGTGCAGCCAAGTCCAGATGGACTTGCTCAAGCGTTTATTATAGGTGAGAAATTTATTGGAGACGATAAGGTTGCGTTGATTCTTGGTGATAACATTTTTTACGGATCGGGCTTACATACGACCTTACAAGCCTACACGGAAACTGAAGGCGGAGTAGTTTTTGCCTATCATGTGAACGATCCTGAAAGATATGGAGTGGTAGAATTTGATCAGAATAATAAGGCAATCAGTATTGAAGAGAAACCTAGCAATCCAAAATCAAATTTTGCAGTTCCTGGCCTATATTTTTATGACAACAGAGTCATAGAAATAGCGAAGAAAATCAAGCCAAGTCCTCGTGGCGAGCTAGAAATCACAGACATCAACAACGAGTATTTGAAGTTGGGCGAATTGCAAGTTGCGATCCTGAATAGAGGAACTGCTTGGCTAGATACAGGTACGCATCAATCACTTTTGCAAGCAGCACAGTTTGTAGAAGTGATCGAAGAACGACAGGGATTGAAGATCGGATGTATTGAAGAAATAGCCTATAGAGCTGGGTTTATAGGTGAAGAAAAATTGCTTCAGGCTGCAGATAAATTAGGGAAAAGTGGCTATGGTGTTTATCTGAGAAGATTGATAAAGTAGTCGTAGCAGTAGGACAAATAAAAAAGGGAATGATCTTCGCGCTCATTCCTTTTTTGTGTTTTCTTTCAGTGGTTTAATCACCGAGGTGATCCCAATTTATCAAAGCATTCCAAACAAGCGGTGCATCATGGTGATTCAAAAATCGATGAAGTGGATCAAAAGTAAATGCTATGATCCGCCCTTTACCGACTGGAACATTAAAAATTGTTCCTTGACCAATGATCGTCTTCTCGTTCCTTACCATTCCTGATAGTACATAAGGAGCTTCTTTTAAAGTTTCCTCCTGCTTTTTTTCAGTAATCGGTTGATCTGACTTTCCCATGATTGGCCCAGTATATTCGATCTCATCTTCTAATGGCTTCGTGCCATATTGAAGGAGAATCATATCTCTGTCCTTCAGTTCAACTTGATAAAGTGGTCCATTTCCTCTGAAAATAGAGAAAGTTTCAGGATAGCCGTACAGAATCGGGCTGCTTCCCTTTCTAGCCTTTACCGTGACTACAGATCCAGGATGAAATAAATCAGAAGCAGAATAGGATTGAAGGTCTCGGGTAATGCCAGTTTCGGCAACCATAGCTGTGGAGTTATCCAAGGTGATGATTACTCCTCCGGCTTCAGCAAAATTCTTCAAATTATCGATACCCATAAATCCTGGACCACCGGTCATATCCGGAGTAGAATCGGGGAATCCATGTGAGGGGAAATTATCAGTTTTGGTGAAGGGAAGTGGTCCAAACTTCGGATCAATTCCATGTATAAAATCGGCCGCACTGCCTCTAGCTCTTGGAACCAAAATCACATCGTATTTGCTACGAAGGTTACCTGATTTTAAATCATCCTTATCAATAGAGGTATATGGAATCCCACGCTGATCGAATGTGTATCGAGACCAGCCCTCATCCTGCGTATTGAACCAAGTATGGTAGATCGCAACTCTCGGCAAGGTAATCTGTTGAATCTGATTAGAATTCGGTTGCTTACTTCCTCTTATTAGGTCAAGCCCAAAGTTTTCTGCAATATGATCCGCTTGCTTCTTAGAGATATCATTGAGTACAATAGAACCGATTCCGAGTGTGTCTGAACCAAGGATAAAACGTTCGTTCAATGTAAAAATCGAAGCGTTTTTTTGGTTTCCTTTAAGCCAATATAATGCTGGTAAAACCGTATTTTGGGCATTGTAGGACAGAAAATAGGTACCGCCACTTCCTGAGATTTCTCCTTTGTAGGTGACATCTTCCTGAAGCAATTTCAAGTCGTCGAAATCAAAATTAATAGAATCTTTTTTCTCGACTTCCACACCATACAAGTAGCTCAAAGTCCAAGCAATATCATCATAAGGAGGGAACTTAGCATCTTTGGGATAGTTCTGCTTAGTCAATAGATTGACGGCAAGATTTCTGTAGGGCTGATCCAAATGGATGATATAGTCTCCTTCTTTTTCTCCTGAGACAGTTTCATGAATTTCAATTTTCTGTGCTCTTAATTGATTCACCAGGTAGGCGGCCATGGCTGGGTCTTTTTGAGACTTAGGAATTATAAAAGCCTTTGGGGTTTCATTCCGGCCTTTCTCAAGAGAGTTTAAGCCCTTTTGATAGAAGTTTTTGAGGAGTTGTTTTCCATTATGAGCAGCATAAGTCAAGGAGGCCAATACGCCAGCTTCCATGTAATTGATATTATTTCTAGCAGACCAATATACCTTTTGTGTTGGAGGATCTGGACGATACCATTCTCGGGATGTCGCTGGATCACCAGCATATTTTTGATTGGAAAGATCGCGCATGTAGGTATTGGCTCCTGCATTTCCGAAAGTCTCATAAAATCGTCCATTGGAATTGTGGTTATTAGCCACCCAGACTCCATATCCTGGCCACCAGCCGTCATAAAAAGCCCAAGTAAAGGCGCCTGGCATTCCTTGAGCAGCTAGACTTGCTATATCCGAGTTTGCCATGACTTGCCATTCACTTATCGTAATGGGATCTACCTGTTCATTGTATGGACCTGTCCCTGTTGATATGTAAAGTAGTGGAACGGATTCGTGTAGATCTAACATCACTAGAGGATGCCATTCAAAGAAAATTTTGAAAATCCCTTTTGTTATCCCTTGAGAAACCTGCAGGCCATCCCGATTATTGTCATGAAAAACGTACTTTCCCCAATATGGAGTTGACCTTGGGAAGCCGTCGTCCCAATCTGTTCTTGCTTTGGTATAGCGATGATACCAATCCACTTGTTTGTCTCTTCCATCAGGTTCAGAAACAGGATTGATCAAAAGAATCAAGTTCTCACGGATATCTTTGACTGCTTTTTCATCGCTGGTGATTATACGATAGGCTAGTTCCATGAGCATTTCTGGAGAGCCCATTTCGGTTGAGTGCATTCCACCATTTAGATAGTAAACAGGTTTTGAATCCTCAATGACGACATCTGCTTGATCTTCATTCAAGATTCGAGGATCTGAAAGTTTGCCCATTTGATCTTTGTAGTGTTCAAGCCGGTTCATACTATCATCTCCCCCTATAGTCACCAAATAGATAGGTCTGCCTTCCTCTGTAGTTTCTATTTGTTTAATCTGAAGATGTGGTGACTTTTCAGCTAAAATCTGGTAATAAGCATATATTTCCTTAGTAGTATGCATTTCACCTAGGGCGCCGATAATAGTACCGAAGTGCTCCAGTGGAGAAGGGATGTTTGGGTGCTTGGTGATTCCTAATACTGAGCTAGGCAAAAAGCGCTTGTCAGTGGTGAACTCTTGGATTTTTGCGTTGTATTCCTGATCCAATGATTGAGAATAGAGAGGGGAGATAGCTAAAGCCGTGCAAAACAGACTTACTAAAAATATTTTTTGCATAGAATCTATGAATAAGTGGAAAAATGAAATTTTACAGAAAAATTCTTATAAGTCAGAAGTTACTAGATTATTGGGAGTAAAATAGGTGGAAAAGTAAAAGCTACTTTCTAATTCAGAATTACTGTCGTCCGAGAAAAGAAATTGCTCTAACAATTTATTCTAGGAATAGTACAAAATGAAAGATGGTAAGCTAAAAAGCTGTCCCATCTTTTTTATATTGTTGTTTCTACCAAGAAATAACAACATGAAGCAAAGTAAAGATAATTTTTCATCC
>Ga0335398_10004033_pt1 | contig 20835 bp, 20 predicted proteins | sample BON03_FD_205742 | JGI IMG/M metagenome (GOLD analysis project Ga0335398, IMG submission 205742) | Freshwater microbial communities from Lake Bonney liftoff mats and glacier meltwater in Antarctica - BON-03 (spades assembly) (version 2) | ecosystem: Environmental > Aquatic > Freshwater > Ice >... | reverse complement strand
ACCATTTTAGGCATCTTCCGGACATCCGCCGAAGCAGTCAGCCGAGCGCGAACCCTACGGGCTCGGCCGCCTGCTTCGGACGGTGTGGAAATGGTACCAGGTGTCGGATTTAAACATCGTGGGGGGAATACTAGGCGCTGTGTTGGGATATTTTCCTGAGATGAGGCAGACGGTGAAGAAATCGTAGGGGTCAGGAGCTGCATTGCAACATTACGATGGTTCATGCAGGCTTCTCGATCTGGGTTTGCAGTTCTGGCGGTAGCCCATCCCAAAGCTCGGGGTGGGATTCGACGAGTCGCGAGATGTCGCCGAGATGTTTGATGCGTTTGCTCTGCATGCGTTCGACTGCGCTCCAGGCTTTGATTTTCCCGGCGAGGGTATCGTGTAGGGAGGCGACACGGAGCAGTATTCCATGCACATCCGCAGGGACGGAGCGGGCGTGAAAATGGGGTCAGGGTGCAAAAATTGACAGAAATTGTTTGGGGTCAGATGTCACATTGCAACATTTAACCGCATACTGATAATCGTAGGGGTCAGGAGCTGCATTGCAACATTACGATGGTTCATGCAGGCTTCTCGATCTGGGTTTGCAGTTCTGGCGGTAGCCCATCCCAAAGCTCGGGGTGGGATTCGACGAGTCGCGAGATGTCGCCGAGATGTTTGATGCGTTTGCTCTGCCTGCGTTCGGCTGCGCTCCAGGCTTTGATTTTCCCGGCGAGGGTATCGTGTAGGGAGGCGACACGGAGCAGTATTCCATTCACATCCGCAGGGATGGAACGGGCGGCGAAGTCGCGGTAGAAATCCTCGGTGCTGAGTTGCATGCTGACCTTGGAGCTGCCCTTGAAATTCACCGACCACTCGAAGGTGGAGGAGGCGAAGCCCTCGGCTTCGAGGAGTTCGACGGCTTTCGGGATCGATTCCGTGGTGACGACGAAATCCACATCCTGGGTGACCATGGGCTCCTCCGCCCAATGGTTGACGGCCACGCCACCGATGGCGCACCAAAGGATATCCGCCCGCTCAAGGCAGTTGACAAGGCGCATGACATCGTCCGTGCCGCCTGCTGTCTGCCAGTCGTAGAACCGTTTCGCTGTCATGGATGGATGCTGCGATGATTCCGTGGATTTGGCGAGGATTCTCGTGAGAGTGCCGGAGGATGGAGGGGATGTGGATCATTTGAGACGCTTCACGCTGCTGGCGGCAAGCAGGGTCCGCATTTGGGTGATCGCGATCTCTCCAATACAGCAGAAACCCCGCTCGACCGGCAGGTGTCCAGATAGGCAAGGGAGTCCTCCCGCCACTGCCCCCCATCGAAATCCACCGCAAGAAACGAACACATCTCATCCAGCAGCCTCGGATACACCTCCTGCCGACCCCGGAAAAGCGATCGGAACAACGCGATCTTTTCCGCCGGCGGCGATGTGTGGGAAACGGACATCTCAAACAGGATAACAAGTCTTCAGGCCATGCAAATCCCGAATATCGGGAGCGATGAACTGCGCATCGTGGCTGGCGCACTCCTTCGCCAGCGGATTGGAAAAGATCCGACACTTTGTCGCCACTCTAATAATTCCCTAAGGAATGGTGCAGGAATATCTAGTGCCATTTTTTTTAGATAGAGTTGAGGAACCACGAATCGAACGAATCCAAAGAAATGATTGGCTGTGGCCTCTCAACTCCCTAATCCCTAATCCTTTCCTTCTTCCATTCGTTCGATTCGTCAGATTCGTGGTTCCTTTCATCTTCGGCATTTGCATGAGATGGATTTGTTTGTCAAGTTTCCGGGAATCCTTTCGCGTCCTTTCGTCAAATTTACAGATCCAAGGCATTCCGCATCTCCTTCATCGAAAGCGTTCCTCCAAGCGTCGCGAGTCTTTCCTCCGCCAGAAAAACAGCCTCCATATCCTCTAGGTGTTCGAGAATCGCAGCCTTGGCATAAAAGGTTTTGGTTCGTCCGGTTTTTTTGGCCAAGGCCTCCAGACGCTTTTCAATTTCGGGATCCAAACGAATTGCAAGCATGGGAGTAGTCAAACATGCTGTACACGTATTGCAATGATTTTGATCAGGCGAACTTTCAGTTGCAAACCCCCTTCCCTCTCGACTCGACCTCACCATCGGCTAACCTCCCACCACCTCACATGCCCCACCCCAGTTCCGCACCCTTTCTCTTCAACAGCGAATCCGTTCCTCCCGGATCACGCAAACTCGTCGCCGTCCCCGCCGGCACCCTGATGAGCAACCACCCGCTCACCATCACCGCCGACATTCTCCACGGGAAAAAGCCCGGCCCTTGCCTTCTAATCACCGCCTGCATCCACGGCGACGAGATCAACGGCACCGAAATCATCCGGCGCCTGCTCACAGCATCCGTTTTGAAAAATCTCCGCGGCACGCTGTTGACGATTCCTATCGCGAATTTTCCCGCTTTCACTTCCCGCACCCGTTACCTACCCGACCGCCGCGACCTCAACCGCATTTTCCCCGGCTCGGAAAAAGGCTCCCAAGGCGCCCGCCTCGCCCACGCGATCACTACCAAGTTCCTCCCGCGCTGCGACGCGGTGATCGATCTCCACACCGGCGCGGTCAATCGCCCCAACCTCCCTCAACTCCGCATCGCCAGTGGTGACGATGCCTCATGGAAGCTGGGACTCGCCTTCGCCGCACCCGTAACCATGCTTGCCCCGCTCAGGCCAGGCACTTTCCGCGAAGCAGCCTTCGAGCTAGGGAAACCTTTCGTGCTCTTCGAGGGCGGTGAAGCCTCACGGCTCGACACCTCATCAATCCGCTTCGGCGTGCAAGGCATCATCACTGCGATGCGCTACATGGAGATGCTTCCCACTAGCCGCAAGCACCCGCGCACCGAACATACCGGAACCGTCTCACGCTCATCGCGCTGGGAACGCGCCCCTTCCGGCGGACTTTTCATTCCCCTCGTCGCACTCGGAAAAGCTGTCGCCAGGGGCGACACCCTCGGTTATATCGTCCCTCCTCAGGGCGGCGGCGAAGGCACGCCTGTAATCTCGAACACTGATGGCATCGTCATCGGCAGAAACAACGAAGGCCTCGCCGACGAAGGAGACGCCCTTTTCCACATCGCCACATTCCTCGACGCCGGCTCCGCCGAAATGCAAATCCAAGAGTCCAACGACTCCCTCCCCGGCATCCATGAGGACGAAGAAGGCCATCCGGTGCGCTATCATCCTTTCGCCGATTGAGGCCAGAAAAATAGGATAACCGTTCCGGCAGTCTCGACATGTGGGCGTCCCGCCTAATATCGTCAGTTTAAAAATAAAGATCAAAGAACTTAACCGCAGGTGAACGGGATTTACGCAGATATAAGGGAAGAGATTCAGGAGTTTTCCAATTCGATCTGCGTTAATTATCTGCGCTAATCCATTCCATCTGCGGTTAGAAAACTCTTAACCTGACAGTATCGGGCGTCCCGCCTGAAATCGAAAACGGTTGCTTGACTCACTGAGCGTCACTTTCATTTCCTTTCAGCATAGATTGGCGTTTATCCCCGTTTTCTATCTCCTCAGGATGCATTAGCGATTAGAAAACCAAGCAGCTCCCAATACCCTCCCAGTTCAGTCGCCCATCCTCACAAGCACAAAGAAACATGACCACCTTCCAGCTCGATACCAAGGAATCTGTCGATGAAGCCCTCCACAGGCTCGACGACGCCATCGAAGCCCACGACGGAGTCCAGGCCCTCGAAATCATCAAGACCCTCGATTGGGAAGATCAGCGTCGCGCAATCTCCCGCCTGTCCGAAGACGAAGCCGAGAGCCTCATCAAAATCCTCGGTGCCGAAGACGCTGCGAAACTTCTCTCCCACCTTACCGAAGCCCAAGCAGTCGAGATCATCGAAAGCCTTTCTTTAGAAGACGCCGCCGCGATCCTGTGGGAACTCCCGCCCGAGCAATCCTCAAATCTCCTCCGTGAACTCGACGACGATGACGCCCAGAAAATCATTTCCGGGATCGAGGACAAGGAAGACCAGGCGGAACTCCGCAAACTCCTCGAATACGAAGACGGCACCGCAGGCTCCCTGATGCGCGGCCACCCAGTGACTTTCCGCGCGTCCTCCACCGTCGGCGAAGTCCTCCAGGATCTCGGTGAACATGCCGAAGATTACTCCGACCGCGATGTCCAGTATCTCTACGTGGTCGATACAAAATCGAAACTCGTCGGCGTCCTTCGCCTGCGCGACCTAGTGCTCTCGCTGCGCCACATCACCGTCAGCGACCTGATGATTCCGGATCCACTCACAGTCATCGACACGATGCCGCTCGATGAACTCGCCGAAGTATTCGAGCGGAAAAGATTTTTCGGCCTCCCCGTCATCGATGAAAGAGGCCGCCTCCTCGGAGTCGTCCCCCGCGATTCCGTCAGACACGAGACCGCGGAAGAGCAAGCCAGCATGTTCCTCGCCTCAAGCGGTATTGTGAACGGTGAGGAACTTCGCTCCATGCCGCTAAAAGACCGTTGCGTGAAACGCCTCGCATGGCTCGGCCCGAATATCATCCTCAACATCGCCGCCGCCTCGGTCATCGCCGCCAACGAAGACACGCTAAGACAAGTCATCGCCCTGGCGGTATTCCTGCCCATCGTCTCCGACATGTCCGGCTGCTCCGGAAACCAAGCCGTCGCCGTCTCCATCCGCGAGCTCACCCTCGGCATCCTCCGCCCCGGCGATTACTGGCGCGTCGTCATCAAGGAAGGCCTGGTCGGAGTCATCAACGGGATCGTGCTGGGTCTCCTGCTCGGCGCCATCGCCATACTCTGGAAAGGAAACATCTACCTCGGCCTCACCGTATTCATAGCACTTTCGCTCAACACCATCCTCTCCGTCCTCCTCGGCGGGCTTGTCCCCCTTCTCCTGAAACGTCTAAAAGTCGACCCAGCCCTAGCCTCCGGCCCCATCCTCACCACCTGCACCGATATGTGCGGCTTCCTCTTAGTCCTCTCCATCGCCTCCGCCATGCTTGAGCAACTCGCCGGTGTGTAAATTTCCCGCTTTCCATTCCCTGAAATTCTTCGCAAAACCCCACCGTGACCCAAGCCCCACTCCTCGCACTCCTCGCCACCGCGACCTTCGCTCATGCCGATTCGGCCGTTCTCCCCATCTTCGAATTCCAGAACCAAGCTCCCATAGAAATCGACAGCGGCAGCGCTCAAACGAACTTGGCTCTCGGATCGTTCTTCAAAGCCGAGGAAATTGATGATCAAGTCGTCCGCTTTATCGCAGAATACGATGACGGCACCGGCCTGATCAGGAAAAACATCGACATGGCAATGTTCAGCAACCGCACCCCGGTCACCCGCACCAACTTCCTCCAATACGTCTCCGACGGCGACTACGTCGACTCCTTCATCCACCGCAGCGCGGTTAACTTCGTTATTCAGGGCGGCGGTTTTAAATTTGATACAACGCCGGAAGGAACAAGCGTCGTCCCCGTGCAGACCGATCCACCCATCGTCAACGAACCCGGCATCTCCAACACCCTAGGAACGATATCGATGGCCAAAACAGCCGCGAGTCCCGATACCGCAACCAGCCAGTTTTTCGTCAGCACTGCTGCAAATTCCGCCAATCTCGATTACCAAAATGGTGGCTTCACAGTCTTCGCCCGCATCACCAAGCAGACCCTTCCCAACAGCCTCCTCTTCAATAATACCAGCGAATTTCCAATCTACGACATCACCTCGTTGGTCAGTGGACCTTTCAATTCCGTTCCTCTTCACAACACCATCCAAGGCACTCTGTTGATCGAAAAATTCATCACCTTCCGCAGTGTCGACCTCGTCCCCCTGCCCGCCGACCAGGCCGGAACCGATACCAGCCTCACCCACATCGTCGCCACCCAACCCGCCGCCTCTCTCGCCTCGGCTTCTATTAACGGAACCAACCTTGTCATCCAACCGACCGGCTCCACCACTGGTAGCGGTAGCCTCTCCGTCACCGCAACCGACTCGGTCGGAAACACGGTCACCGGCCTCATTTCCATCCTAGTCGGCCCATCCTACGCCACCTGGCGTAGTGCCAACTTCACCAGCCCCGACCTCGCGGACGATAACATCAGCGGACCTAATGCCGACCCCGACGGAAACGGTATCACCAACCTCCAAGCCTTCTCCCAAGGCCTCTCGCTGACAGAAACCGTTTCACCTACCTTCGTACACAACACTAACGACGTCCGTCTAACCTATCTCGAACAAACCGATAGCATTGGCACCAATCTCATCATTGAACGCAGCACCAGCCTCAGCGACGACTGGACCGAAGTGGAAGCAACTACGATTTCCAGCAACCCCACCGCTAAAGCGAAACAGGAATCAGTCACAGTCTCCGTCCCGAAGTCGGGGACCAAAGCCTTCTATCGCGTTCGATTCGAACTAGTCGGAACTCCCGACTAGAGAAACATGGAGGGGCTGCATTCTGCTGCCCAACAACCTGAGAACCCTAGCCAAGAGATTTCATCCGTTCTCATCTGGTAGAGGAACGCAGCAACTCTTTGGGGCGCTCTTGGCGGATCAATCTCTAAGCCTTAACGACCAAAGGCATCGGCACCGCGACCACCTGCATGCCCGCCGCCTGCGCAGCGATCACACCTGGAGGCGCGTCCTCGATCACGAGGCATTTCTCCGGTGCCACGCCAAGCAACTCTGCCGCTCTAAGAAAAATATCCGGGGATGGCTTGCCGTTGGAAACATCATCAGCAGTAACAACCTCGTCGAACCAGTCAGAGCAATTCAGTAGCTTCAGAGTCTTCTCGACCACATAGCGTGAACCGCCCGAAGCAACTGCGATTGGCATTTTACCACGCAGCGATTTAGCGAAATCAGCCACCTCTTCAATAAGCTCAACGAGATGCAGCTTGGCAAGAAACGCGTCCCGTTTCGCAAGTGCGATCGCTTCCGGATCGAGCTTAAGATCATATTCCTCGTTCAGGTCTACGACAATGTCCCGGGTAGGCCTGCCACCCATCGCAAAAAATACATCCTCTTTGAAGATTCCTCCTGCACCGTAAGACGCCAGCGCCTCGCACCATGCATCGAAATGCGCAGGCATCGAGTCAACAAGTGTCCCATCACAGTCGAAAATAACTGCCTCAAAACCGTCTTTTGGAAAATCAATAACTCCTACCTTCGCCATAGGGTGGAGGACTTACTTTCCATCACCGCAGTTTGCAAGACACTATCGACGCAAAATGAGGTGACGTTCGTGTCACTTACTAAGTAGCCCTTGAGCGGTTCGAAGGGTATCGATGTCATCTACCGTCTTATCGCGGCGTATTCCCTTAATCCTCGGAAACCTCAGCGCCAAGCCCGAATCATGCCGCGTCGACCTCCGTATCGCATCGAACGCAATTTCCAAAACGATATCTGGCTCCACACACCGCTTCCTCCTCTCCTTCGAAATCGTTTGCTTCACGAAATGTTCGGTCAGCTCCTCAATCTCCTCATCGGTCAGTCCAGAATAGGCTTTGCCGATCACCCGCAGCTTCCCGCTTTTCTCATCCCTGACCGCAAATGTGTAATCCGAAATTACATCCGCCCGCCTGCCATGCCCCTGCTCCGCAAAAACCACTACACAATCTAAAGTCGGCATCACCCCTTTAAGCTTGATCCACGATTTCCCCCGCCGCCCTGGTGAATAGGTGCTCTCTGGATCCTTCACGATCAGGCCCTCATGATCGTCCTGCAGCGAACGTTTGAAAAACTCTTCGATGCCGGAGATCGCCTCCGCCCGCATCAGTTCGATCACACCAAACATCCCCCCAAGAGCCAGCGACTCCAACTTCCTCCTTCGTTCGGACAATGCCAGGCCTAACAACTCCTCACCATTCACCCACAGCAGGTCAAACGCGACATACCTCAGCGGAACCGAAGCTCCCCCCGCGCCGGACTCCATGAAAAGATCTCCCTCCACCCGTTTCCGTCCGAGGCGCTTCTGCAAATCCGCAAACCCCAGCTTCCGCCCTTCCGCGTAAGCGATCAGTTCACCGTCTAACACAAAGTCTCCCTCGATCCTCTTCGCCGCCTCAATCAACTCCGGAAACTCCCGGTCAAGCGGTCGGAGATCCCGGGAAAATAGACCGACCTCTTCCCCATGCTTGTGAAGCTGTGCGCGTATCCCATCATACTTCGGCTCAAGCCAAAACGGTTGCTTAAATGGAATGCTTTCAAATCGCGGCAGGTTGTCCTCCTCATCCCGCTCAAGCGGCGAAGCCAACATGCACCGCACTGGAACCAGCGGCGTAAGTTTCGCGCCGGCAAGCTCACCCAATTTTGCCAAACCTGCGGTTTTCCCCAGATCGCCGGTGAACATATTTGCTTTCCTGACATCCTCCGCTGGCGCGTCAAATGCCTGACCAATCGCTTCTTCTAACAATCCCTCTTTCAAGCCGATCCGCAAATCACCTGTCAGTAGCTTGACCACAGTCTCTGCCTCAACAGGATGCAGTTCAAACAATCGTTTTGCCAGTAACTCAACTTTTTCCAGCGAACCATTTATATTCTTTATATTTAGTAAAAAGTCTTGTATATCGCTAATGTTAAATGGTTTAGAAGATCCGGACAATTCCTGTAAGACAATTCTTGTCGTCCTCGACAGGTCGCTCTGAGCGATCGAAATTTCACGGTACCTTTCCTCTCTAACTCCAGCAATATTCAACAACGATCGTTTGATTGTAGCGTTTCCAATCTTGATCGACGCCCTCCCCGCCTGTCGTGGCAGCGCCTCTCCAGTCAGCCATCGGGTCACCACCTCAAGCTGATCCTCTCCGAGTCCTCGGAGATAATTCACAAGATACTCAATCTTACTTAAACGACTGCTTGTTTCCCCAATGAGGCGGCAGACATCTGAAAAATCCGCTAACTCACACACCGGCCTAGCCTGTCTTAGTATCCCCTGTCCTACCGTTCCAACACTCGTTTTACCTAGCGAAAGCTCAAGCTGATCCCCGCCCATCGCGCACCATGCATCGATCCCCTTGCTGCGGAGATGTCCCGCAAATTCACGCGCGTATCCATGAACGGTCAGCACACGCTTCGGACGAACCCGGGTCACACATTCCATCAACCCCGGATAGTCTGCGTGGTCAGACATCGGGATCACTTCATCGACCCGATATCGATACAGCGATCCCGGCTGCAAAGCCCAACCGGTGAGCATCGCTGTGCGCTTACTCTTGAGGCCACGCATCAGTTTCGCTTTGACAGCGTTTGGCGGAGCGACCACCGCATAGCCCTCCCTGGCAAAACCCTCAAATACTTCCGGCTCGGGCAAATCAATCCCGACTGCGCGGCAGGCATTGGTCATTTCAGCGACTTTCGGATGGGACAGCACCGGAATCCCGTGCTCAGCAAGCAGCGCCACCACTTCCTGAGCTTTCCCGAGCGAGTATCCGAATAAAACGGGTGTTTCACCATCGGCAAAAGCGTCATTCACGAATCTCAGCACAGAGGCGTCCACCTCCATGGCTCCGGGGAAAACCAGATGAGGTAGTCCAAAGGTCGTTTCCATAATCAAGGTATCGGCCTGGATAAAATTCACCTGCTGGGTCGTTCTACCACGCCTCACTTTGAAATCTCCTGTGTAGAGAAGAGTTGCCCCATCACTCTTTCGGGTTACGTGCAGCATCGCGGAACCCGCGATGTGCCCTGCGGGAAGCATCCGCATCCGGAAGCCTTCTCTCTCGATCACCTCTCCGAATTCCGCCTCATCCAACCGCGCCTCCGCCATGTTAAAGCGTGCCCTCAATAGCCGACCGGTCAGCGAAGAACACAAAGCCTTGGTATGCCGCGAAAAGTGATCCGCATGCGCGTGTGAAACGAAGGCAGCGTCTTTCGCATCCCATGGATCCAGCCAGAAATCCATCTCCGGCAGATAGAGCCCACGGTTGAAAATAACTTCGATCATGCCCTGATCCTAACAGCCCATCGCAGTCAGGCAATTCCTTCTCGCGGCCATCCGCAGATTGCCAAAAGCAGGCCCTCTCTGTAATCTTAACTCATGAGCGAACTGATCAGGTGGTTTGATTCCGTCGAAACCAACAAGGCCTTCAAATTCTGTAAGGTCTGCGATCTCCCCTTACCACTTGCCTCCGACGTATGGGTGGTCAACAAACACTACCACCGTAGCGAGTGCGTTCTGGAATACGCGATCTGCGAGCCCTGTCGCGACGTGGTTTCGGAATCATTCAGCGAAGCCTCCAAAGCTGCTATTCGCGGATTCTTGGAATCGGAGATCGACTGGGAACAGTGCATGCTTGACTGGATGGCACTCGACCATCCCGCCGAAAGAATGGATCACTGCGTCGCCTGCCGGTTACCTCGCGCACAGATGGAGGGTTTTACAGTTTCCGCCCAGTTCGGCATGGACGGCTCGCTCATCGAGGGCGCGCTTCCGTTTCTGATGTGCCAGTCCTGTGTCGCTCAGATCACCGCCACGCTCTCCGATGAAAGCCGCAAAGTCTGGCAGAACTTCATCGCCGACAACTTTGAAGGCCCCGATGCCGACGAGCTCGACCTCGGTTTCTTCTGATCACTTCTTGTCCTTCGCCCGCTGGAAACGGGAACGCCGTTCCGATGGTATTTGCACCTCGGTCGGACGCTCGGTCGGCTTCGAATCGGCAGCGGCCGCCTTCTGCACCGCCGGCTTTTCGGCTTTCACCTTCTTTGGCTTGGATTGCTTTGAGGCCTTCTCGCGTTTTCCAAATTCCGGCAATTTCCAGCCAGTCCGGGTGATTAGCGCATCCAGAAGCACCATCAGGAGCAGAGCGATCCCCAAAGGAACACTCAATGAGTTAGAAGCCACATACGGAGGCCGTAGCCAGGCATCTTCAAGATTCAGAAGTTCCCTGCCGTTGGTTTGGTGGGAAACCTGGCGCAGCTCTGAAACTCGTTCCGGCTCGAAAGCCCATTCCACGCTGGAGCCGACGCTGACCGGACCGAACCCAATCGCATTGTCCCCGACCCGAATCGCACCTTTGACCACTCTACCCTCCTCGAGATCCCGGCTGAGCGAGAAATGCCCCGGCGCGATCCGCCGCCACGGCAGTTCGTAAACCGCCCCCCCGCATCGTCCTGAAGTTTCACCGACGGTGGATCCTTGCTCAGGCGCTCACCCCATTGCTCGGCATCATAGAGCAAATCGAGTTCAAGACGCGTCCCTTCAATCTTGTGCCGCAACGCGATACCCGGAGGCAGCTCCTGCCCCATCAAAAACCGGCCAAGCGTTTGCACAAAATCCCCATACCCATACCAAGTTCTCACCCCACCTTCCCGATGCCAGAGTCCCGACCGATTCCTCAAGAAAAGCGGAGCGTGCGATCGTCACGGTCTCCTGCGCGAAGATTTGCGGAATATCCATCGGCCTGTCGGAAAAGAAAATCCGCCCGTTGCCCAGCTTCGCGATGTCCTCGCAAAGCGCCGCATCGATATCACCTTTGGTCCCGAGACCGATCACCGAAACGCTAGATCCATCTTTGGTCATTTCCGCCAGCAGCTTCTTATTATCTCTGGGCTCCTCGGTGTCTTGGGTATCAGTGAAAAGAATCACATGCCGAGTGCCCGCCTGCGATTTGCACAACTCCTCCCACGCCGCTTTCAGGCCAGTGTAGACGTAGATCCCTCCTCTACCGGAACTTATCCTCGCCACCCGCCTTATTGCCGCCGGCCACACCCATCCCCATCGATCCCGACCGGTCCATCACAATCGCCAGCGCGACTGCCAGCTTGCGGTGTTCGGATTTTAACTCCATCGACACCGGGAGTAGGTCATCGATTTCGGATTGGAAATAGCCTCCCGAACCGAATGAACGTTTGCCCCCGGCGATCAGGAAACCACCACCCTGCTCCCCAACGAAGAAAATCACCCGGAAATCCAAAGGCACCCCTCGTTCTTTCAACTGCGCGGCAGCCTCAATCAGCGGCTCGGTTGAATATCCATCGGTGAAAAGCAATACCCGGGTCGGCTTCTTGCCATCCACTTGCGAAGCCAGATTGGAAAGCACCAGCCCTGTCCGTGTTAATTTCCGAGAACCAGTGAACGACGATCCATCAATCCCAGCGTCCGCGATCTCCGCCGCGTAGTTCACAAACCGCAAGGTATCCTTCTGCCCCGGCTTCGCGTCCTCAAGAATGTCCGCCCAACCCCGCAAACCCTTGTCGATCAGATTCTCGGTGGACTCCGACCGATCCAAGAGAACGACGAGATCCAGAGCGTTCTGCTGCTTGCGCACATGCGGCCCTGCCAACAGCGTGACTAACAAGAGGACGATTATAATCCGCAACGGCTGGAACAAACCCAACCGCGGCCAAAACCAACCCACCAGCCCCACCAAAGGCACCAAAGGCACCAGTAGAAAACTTTGCGGAAAATCAAAATTCACTGCCGCAGACTTCATACTCTTTCAGGTCCCAAAGCAATATCTTGTGCGAAATCAACCGGAGTCTGTGAACCACCCACACCAAACCCCACTAAAAGGACGGAACCCACCTGCATCGTGTTTGCCCCTCGCATCACATGATCGACTTTCCTTCTTGCCTATGGGCCCGAGGAATGGCGTAACCGTTAAAACTTAACTAAGGCCCAGCCACGCAGAGCGATTCGCCTGCTGGCCGCCGTGCTGGAACTCAACCGCGGCAAGGCAGTCCAGAACATGGGCATGGCCAATGCGCTTCTCCATCATGGGCTAGTCTTGCAAGCGGCCCGCTTTTACGGTGCCGCGCTGGATGCTGATCCGACACTGGTCAACCCTGAGTTGGAGCACTTTATCCTCTGGACTGATTATGAACTCACGCTCTGGGGCAAATTCGAAGAAGGACGGCCCAAACTCGGCGAACTGCCGTGGATGGCTCGCGATCCGAAGGAAGCGCTTCGCTTGACTTCAAGCATCAAACTTCATTCCACCCCCCTGTCAGTGCCCAGCCTACCCGCCGTCCCCGGCGAGCAGGTTCGGCGGGAAATGTATCAGCAGGAAGCAAAGCCGAACGGAAAACTGACCCCACCGCCAGCGGTGACAATTCCCATCGACCGGGTCGCTCCGAAATACCATCGTTTCGATTCCACTTACGGGGCCACTATCACTGGAGCCCAGGCGCAAACCCCGGCTCCGGTCCCCTAGGTCGTACCAGAAGGCATCCCCGAGCATCCGGTTACCACTAAAAAGCCTCGCTTGATCCTTTCCAGTCCCGGCCCGATTTCAAAATCCGCGACGACTAACCAACAGGCACCACAAACTCAAGCGATAGCTAACGCCTTCGCCATCCCAACTCGGCCCATGGCGGTCAACCGGGCAAGTGCTGCAAGCAAGCCTCCGACGCGAGCTCCGGTCCCGCCGCCCAGCTAAACATGATAGGAGGGGCGGAAAATTTCCGCCCCTCCTATCGAATATCCTTATCCTTATCTTTATCCGATGACCTCTGGCCATTCGGTGTGGAAGAACTCGCCGCGTGGCTTGTCGATCCGCTCGTAGGTGTGTGCGCCGAAGAAGTCGCGCTGTGCCTGAAGCAGGTTCGCAGGAAGCACCGCACTGCGGTAGCTGTCGTAGTAGGCGAGCGATGCGCTAAACGCAGGGATCGGAATACCTGTTAGCGAGGCGATGGAGACAACTTCACGCCAGTTCTGTTGAAACTCGGTGAGGAGTTTGGTGAAAAACGGAGCGAGCATCAGGTTACTGAGTTTAGGATCGTTGCGGTATGCATCGGTGATGTCGTTGAGAAAGCGCGCACGGATGATGCAGCCACCACGCCAAATCGCAGCGATCTTGCCGACGTCGAGGTCCCAGTCCTTCTCCGCGCCCATGGTTGCGATGAGATCCAGGCCCTGCGCGTAAGAAATGATTTTCGAAGCGAAGAGCGCGTCGTGCACCTTCTTGATGAGTTCCGCTTTCTCGGTGGAAATTTCCACATCGGGTCCGGCGAGAACCTTGGAAGCATTCACGCGCTTGTCTTTCATCGAAGAAAGAATGCGTGCCTCGACTGCGGCGTTGATCGTGGAGATCACGATCGCGTTTTCCACGGCGTTGATAAGTGTCCAGCGACCGGTGCCCTTCTGACCCGCAGTATCGAAGATTTTATCAACCAAGGCGTCGCCGGTTTCCGGATCGTTTTGCTCGAAGATTTTCGCGGTGATTTGAATCAGGTAACTTTCGAGGTCGCCTTCGTTCCAGTCGGTGAAGACTTGTGCGAGTTCCGCAGGACTGAATCCGGCTTTCTTGAAAATACTGTAGGCCTCGCAGATGAGCTGCATATCGCCGTACTCGATGCCGTTATGGATCATTTTCACATAGTGACCCGCGCCACCGGTGCCGATGTGCGTGACGCATGGCTCGCCATCCACTTTCGCGGAAATGCTTTCGAAGATCGGCTTCATGACATCCCAAGTGGAAACCGGACCGCCGGGCATGATGGAAGGGCCTTTCCGTGCGCCTTCCTCACCACCGGATACACCGGCTCCGACGAAGCGAAAACCAAGATCACTGAGCCACTTGTCGCGGCGCTCGGTATCGGTGTAGAGGGAGTTTCCTCCGTCGATGATAATGTCACCTTTATCAAGGAGCGGGAGGAGCGATTCAATGACCTTGTCGACCGGTCCACCGGCTTTGACCATTATCATGATCTTGCGTGGAGTCCCTAGCGAGTTGACGAAGCCTTCGAGACTTTCTTCACCGACGAGTTTTTTGTCGGGATGCTTCGCGACGAAGTCTTCCATCACGCTGGTAGTGCGGTTGTATACCGAGACCTGAAAGCCACGGGATTCTACGTTCAACACAAGATTCTGACCCATGACGGCCAGTCCGATTAGTCCAAAGTCACTGTTACTCATAATTTTTTCCGGTAATTCCTGCCGATTGAGATAGGAGACAGACGGATTGAGTGCAACACCTTGTTGCCTTTTCTCGTTCAATTTTGCACATTCGCGGCGTGAACCTCCCGAATGCGATCACCGCCTCCCGCCTCGTGCTGACCGCTGCATTCATTATTTTCGTGGCTTGGGAAAGCACTTGGGGTCATTTTACCGCACTTGCCCTGTTTATTATCGCCGCAGCAAGCGATTTTCTCGACGGCTGGCTGGCTCGAAAGCTTAATCTAGTCACACCGCTCGGGAAACTCCTAGACCCTCTCGCCGACAAAATCTTGGTCTGCGCTGCATTCGTTTTCCTCACCGCCAAAGGCCTCTGCCCGGTTTGGATCACCGCCCTGATCATCGGCAGAGAGTTCCTCGTCACCGGGTTGCGCCAAATCGCCATCGAAGCCGGACAGGTCCTCGCCGCCGACAAACTAGGGAAATGGAAAACCGGATTCCAACTCACCTACCTGATCTCAGGTCTCATTTGGCTGACCTTGGAGACGATGGAAACGATTCCCCGCTGGCTCTCCGTGTTCCATTTCCTGACAAAACCCATGGATCAGGGTGGATTGTTGATCCCGATCAGCCTTTTCCTAGCCGTCGCCCTGACTGTGATATCCGGGTGGAACTATGTATGGTCCTCGCGCTACCTGCTCAAGGGCTGAGAATTTCAGGAAGCTTCGGGGAACTTGATCCCATCGAAAACATCCACAAGCGGAAGAGAGGCCTCAATTTCTGGAAGGTCGATCACAGCATCCCCGCCGGAATAAAATTCTTCGGAGAAACCGCCGCTCGGTTTACGGCGAAGCAGCAATGCGGTCGCCGCCTCGGACTCGATAAAGAGCAGGACTTTCAGCGTGGGGATAGCGAGATAAGCGTCGCGCTTTTCACCAAGATCCGTCCTGCGCGTGGACTCGCTCAAGACCTCAATGATCACCACCGGCCTATCCTGATAATGGGAATCTCCGGAGCGAGAATCGCAAACAACCTGCACATCGGGGTAGTAGAAGCGCGTATGGTCAGCGAGGTCCAAGCGCACCTTGGCGTAACTGGTGAAAGCCTTACATGGCTTTCCCTTGAGATACCCGAAAAGAGTGCCTATCGCATTCGCGGCGATTGCCGCATGGTCGTTGGTCCCGCCCGCCATCGCATGCACCGCTCCGCCGAGATACTCATGGCGGAATTCTGAATTAATTTCCCCTTCGAGATATTCCTCGACGGAGTCCTTCACCGGTTTGGTCAGTGCGGTCATGTAAACAGTCTGTAGGGATTCTGCCGCTTTGCAAGCTGCCATACGCTGGGTCACTTCGCCAAGAGATAGGCAAACAGATCCTTGAGCTCATCCGGATTGAGGCGGTTGATCATCGCCGCCGGCATCGGAGAGACCTTTGATGGCGCGATCGATTTGATATCGGCTCGGCTGATCTCGATCTGCTGCTCGTAATCGAAGGGATTGATCCCGATCACGAGGATCTCGTCCTTTTCGTTGAGAACACGCCCGACGGTCGTCTTGTTATCGTGGGTCACGATCTCGGTGAATTCGTATTGGTCGGAAATCACTTCGCTAGGTTCGATGATTGACCGTGCGAGATCGTCCACGGTGAAGCGCCCAGCGAGATTGGTGAGGTCCGGGCCTTGAGCGCCGCCTTGGTCACCAAATTTATGACATTGTGAGCAAAGCGTAGCTTCGAACATCGCCTGGCCTTTCACTTTGTCGCGACCTTCCAAGCCTTCGCTAGCGACTTTCACCACTTCCTCCACCGCCCACGCGCGTCCCGGACCTTGCACGGGTGGTAGCGCTTTCTGCTTCTGTTTGGGAGCCTTCGCATCGGCCGCGAAAAGGGTTTGCTCCTCCGATGTGCCGTTTTCATAAATCTGTTGACGGATCATCGCGATCGCTGGCGCATAGCTATTTCCACCGCTGCGACTTTCGATTTCGCGGAACCAGTTGAACGCACGCCTTCTCTCACCCGAAGCCCACGGACCTTTGACCGCACGCAGAGCGTAAAGGTAATGAATCTGAGTGGTGGGCGGATGATTTTTCATCACCGATTCGAAATCACGGCCATATTTGGCATTCCTTGCCGTGAGTTCTTGCCACGGAGCAGGCTCTTCAACCGGTGCCTCATCCATCAGCTTCAAGGTCCGTGCCACGACTCCCGGTGCCTGCAAGTAGCTGAGCATCCTCGCGAGTTCGAAGTTCAGGGAGCGTTCGTCGGACGGATAGGACTTGTCGATCTTCGCGATCACCGCCTTGCGTTCCGCATCCGCAGGCTCGCCGCCACGAATGAATACCAGCCCGGTGGACCTCAGCCAGTTGAGTTTCTGTTGAAGCGAAAGTTTTTCCCAATCCGTGTTCATCAGGATTTTCAAGGCGAGGTCGCGATGCTTTTTCCCATCGATCCGGGCCATGGCCATCGTGCCGATGATGCGTGTCCAGGCATTCTCCTGCTCGGAGATACGCGGAGCCCAATCGGTGTTCGGGAAACGCTCAAGCGCAGCCTTCGCGAGGAATCGGAGAGTCCTGTCATCCGAACCGAGGTTTTCCAACACCAAGGCGCCGTTGACGTCCTTGGGATTGCGAACAAATTCTGCAAGCTGGTCACGAACCTTATGCACTGCTTTTTCCGCAGGCTGCGGAGCGGTCGGTTCGCTGCCGTTGTAAACCACTCTCCAAAGGTGCGAAACCCCACGCCTTCCGCCGGTCGCGAAATACATGGAGCCGTCCCTGGCGATCACTGCATCGGTCACAGGCAGGCCAGCACCCGCGACAAATTCCTCTTTCTCCACTTTGAACGACGCGCCATCAGGTGTGAAATGTAGCGCGTAAATCGTCGCGAAGGTCCAGTCCAAGGCATAAATCGCCTGCTGATAACTCGCAGGAGCCTTCATGCCACGGCCGGCAACCACCCCCGTCGGCGATCCCGGACCGATGTTCAGGACAGGCTCAACGCTGTCTTCATAATAGGTGGGCCATTTCCCGCTTCCATGTCGCCAGCCTTGCTCTGTGCCGGGGACGACGTGGACAATACGCGTCGGGCGATACCATGGCATCCCGAAATCCCACTCCATATCTGCATCGTAGGAAAACAGCTCGCCGTTGTCGTGGAATGCAGCGTCATAAGTATTACGCTGCCCGACGGTAACTAGTTCCCATTTCGAGCCGTCAGGCTTGAAGCGGGCTATCCAACCAGCGGGCGGATTCACATTCGCAGCATGGCCATTGCCATCGCGATTCTTCGGGATCAACTGATCCTCCTGCCATACTTTAGCGGGAAACGAATCGGAAAGTTCAGGGAGCTGCGCGTAGTTTCCGGTCACAAGGTAAAGCCACTCCTCGTCAGGTGAAACGACCAACGAATGAACACCGTGCTCTCCTCCCGCTTTGATACCCTTCAAAAGCTCGGGTTTGCCCCAGTCATCGCCCTTTTGCTCAACGACCCAGATACCGGTCGCGGATGGATTCTTCTCCACGTTTTCGTTGACCACGATGTAGAGCTTGCCCTTGAACCAGAGAACTCCGTGACCGCCAGAGACGGGGATATCCAAAGCCTCGACTTTCGTTTCACCACCGGCGATCGGTGGAACCGTGACCCGGAAGAGTCCACCGTATTGGTCAGTTGCGATTAGCCTGCCCTTGTCATCCTCGGTCAATCCGACCCAGCTACCCTCGTCCTTCTTGACGTCATAAATCTTTTCCAACTTGAAACCATCGGCGACCTTGAACTTTTCGGTCATATCAGTTACCTCCGCATGCGCTGAACCGCAAAACACCATTCCCGTTGCGATTAGTCCGATTCCTAATTTTATCATCTCAAGCAGATACTCTCCGAGGGATTTAGATCTCTCAACAGAAAAGAACAATCCTCCAAAGAAAAACCAATGAATCTCCCGTCACCGGAAAAATCCTCACAACTCGAACAACGAATGGCCTCTCTAGGTATCTATGCGGGCGATCTTTTGGAGAAATTCGTGCGTGGTTCCGGCGCGGGCGGCCAGAAGATCAACAAGACCTCAAGCTGCGTCTTTCTAAAACACTTACCCACCGGCATCGCGATCAAATGCCAAATGGAACGCTCCCGGGAAATGAACCGCTTCCTAGCTCGCCGCGAACTCTGCGACCAGTTCGACACCATCGCCAACGGCCAGGCCTCCGCCAAAACCCAGGCAATCGAAAAGCTACGCCGCCAGAAACGCCGGAGGTCCAGACGATCCAAACAACGCTCCATCGCTGACAAACGGAAGCTCTCGGAGAAGAAGTCGCTCCGCAGGCCGCCGAGCGAATAGGTCAACGAAATGGGAATCCAAACGCCGCAGATCCTTCCCGGCACGCTTGGAAAACTCAATCAGGTAACAGTCCATAAGCGATCAGTCTTTTTTTCACTTCCGGTATAGAAATTCTTTCGTCGTTACGACGCTCCGTCACTCAAGCTAGATCGGCAACATCCTCCATGAGGTCATTATACTCAGTGATAGGAATAATCACGGCGACCTTCCCACCGTCGTTGTCGGTAAGGAATTGAGTTTTCACGGTTCGTATCTATAACCGATGAGAGGGGGGTTATTGACTAATGAGCAGCACACGGGTGCAACTGAAAGTAGTGGTCAAAGACCGTGGCAAGTATCCGAGGATGAATTCGCCCGGGAGGACGCAGCATGAGGCAGTCCTGCCCACCACTTTCAGTCACATCTGAGGCGCACCAGTGTTGGAGGAGCGACCCTTCGGGCTTTCGAAATGACGACATCCTAATCCCAATAGAGACCAACTTACAAGGGATCCAGGCTACTCATTGGACAATACGTCTTCATGTTCACCATATTCGGACTATTCCGGACTTTTAGGGTTGATTCGGTGACAAATAGGTTGTGCCGCGTGCCGCATGAAACTGCCCGCCACGGATTCGAGTCCGTGGCGTATGGGCAACGGTAGGGATCAAAGTTCGGATATCACGGAATACATCCTTAATTCCAGAGATCCTGATCCCACCCCAGGATTTCCTTGAAACAGCGTAGGCAGACCGGAAAATGATTTGGCACATTTTTGTCCTGAACAAAGGGAGCGGCATGGCGCAGAGTCGGGTTGCATAAGAACAACCTCAAAAAGGGAGCCTATCCCTTCCCAGCGCCATGCCACAGTTATTTTTGCCTGGAATGCCCGACGGCGCAATCCGAATCAACTCCGCCGTAAGCCAACTCTCCAAGGAAGGCCGCGTCACCTGGTTTGTCGGTGACGACAACTACTTCTCCCACCCAGCTGACGACTCCGCCGGGCACCAACTCGCGCTAGCCACCCTCATGGACAACGGCCATGCGCGACCCTGTCAGATCACCGCCACCCTTGCCACCCCGCGCAGCTCGCTGATGCGTTGGCGCAGGCAACTCGACGAGCGCGGAGCAGGTTCCTTCTAACAACCCCGCGCCGTGCGCGGCGGCACCGTCATCACCCCGGAAAAATCCGCCGAATGCGCCCGCCTGTTGGAATCAGGGAAAACCATCGCCCAAGCCGCCCGGCTCGCCGGAATTTGCCAATCCACGCTGCGCAAAGCCATCACCGCCAGACGCATTGTTAGAAACACGGACTCTGCTCCCGACTCCGCCGCCCCCGCCCAAGCATCCTCCACCAAATCCCAGCGCAGCCGACAGGACGCCGCCGCGGCCCAAGGCATCGGCACCGCCTGCACCCGCGCCGAAGAACGCACCGCCGCCGCCATCGGCCTGGCAGAAGGCGCCGCCATCCGCTTCGAACCGGCCACCGACATTGCCTTGGGCGGCGTCCTCTGCGGCCTGCCCGTCCTCTGCTCCGACGGCCTGTTCACCGGACTCGGGCGCCATCTTTCCCTTCCCAAAGGCTACTACACCGCCATGCACATCCTCTGCGTGCTCGGCTTCATGGCCCTCGCCAGCATCCGCCGCCCCGAACAGCTCCACCACCATCCGCCCGGCGAACTCGGCAAAACCATCGGCCTGGACCG
>Ga0335398_10004031_pt1 | contig 20844 bp, 24 predicted proteins | sample BON03_FD_205742 | JGI IMG/M metagenome (GOLD analysis project Ga0335398, IMG submission 205742) | Freshwater microbial communities from Lake Bonney liftoff mats and glacier meltwater in Antarctica - BON-03 (spades assembly) (version 2) | ecosystem: Environmental > Aquatic > Freshwater > Ice >... | reverse complement strand
ATTCAAGTTTGGGGCTGCCGGAGGCAGTGACGTCAAGGCACCGGAACAAGAGGAGAGCTGGTTCGAAAATGCGGAGGTGGCCAGCGCGCTGTTGCAGTGTCCCGGCCAAGTAGCGGGCGGTGCATCCGACGCACCTGCTCCCAGTAAGGGGCCGGCGTGCCCCGTCTTGGCGTCAAGGCTCGCGGGAGGGCATTCATTCTGAGGCCCGTTGGCGGGCATTTTACGCCGAGCGCAAGTGCGAATTTAGAGTTTTGTTTTCAGCCCGAGCCGCTCAGAACGAGTTTTTTTATAGCACGCTGTTTTGGACCCCTTTCAGTGGTGAGCGACCGCCCTACTTTCAAAGGAGCCCCACCAACAAGGGGGCCCACAAGGGCCCCACCAACATCGCAAGGGGGGCCTGCAAGGGACCCACACAGAACACACACAGACACGCCCCCACAGCGAGAAGTCGTTGGACACTGTGGGTGACACAAGCACAGAGAACGAAAAGTCGGCACTGTGTGCCTAGATAAACGCCGCATCGATCTTTCGACGGGTAGTTGTCTACATGGAATATGAAAAAGAGCCACTAAATCTTGGCGCGCGGTTCCGAGAAGCCCGGCACAGTGACGCAAGCTAGAACGCCGTGTTGTCGAGCGCCTTAGTAAAGACGTCCGCGACGAGATCAGTGTCTGCAATCCAGACCGGCTTGGAGACTCCGTTGGCGCACTGCTCGCGTCCAAAGAGGAGAAACTTCTCGTAGTGCCGCGTGCGCGCCGTCGCTCCTGGGCCCTGGGCGCATGATAAACGGAACCGCTGCCGAACTATCATTGTGAATGGGCGAGGGCATGTGCAGCTGATGACCTGAAAAGTCTATCACCATCTGCGCAAAGCGCAGGGCACAAGCAACCTGCGCGTAGCCGTGGAGCTCAGCCTCCTGTGTGGTGAGGGTGATGATCTTGATTTGCTTCGCACACGCCGAGACCGTCGCAGTCGCATCGCCAAAGAAGATGGCAAAGCCAAAGACGTCGCGCGGTTGACGCCCCCACGACGCATTGCAGAAGGCTTCGGTCTCCAGGTGCGATGCCGAGTAGGTGATGCCAATGTCCTTCGCGTAGTACAGGTACGACAGGATGGCGAAGCCGGCATCGTAGTGCTCCATCTTTGGCGCCGACATGAACTGAAACAGCCAGCAGACGTCGAAGTCAATCTCAGGGTGCGTCGCCGTAGCCTAAGCTAAGCAGCTCGAGCAGGTTGCGTTGCCCGAGAGCAAGGGTTAATTTAATAGCACCTTAAGCAGCGCAGCGCTGTACGCTGTGCAGAGCGCGAGCGCGACGGCGTGCGGTCCTGCGCGCCAGGCGCGACGAGCCTGGTCCTGCGCCGAGGGCAACTCCTGCGCCGAGAGCGGCGGCGCCGCCGGCGGCGGCGTTAAGCCCTGCGAAGGCGCTGGCGCAGTGTCGCAGAGGGCGGCGTCGCTGAGCATGTTGCTGTTGATGTTGCGCCGAGTCTTCCGCCGAGCGCGGCGGCGTCTGCTGCGCAGATCAGCGCTAAGCACTGTGCCGAGCGTGCAGCCCTGCGCCGGGCGCGGCGAGCCCTATGCCTGGGACTGCGCCGAGGGCGGCGGCGCTGGCGAGGCCTGCAACACCGAGGGCGGCGGCGCCAATGATGGCGGTGTCAAGCCCTGCGACGGCGCTGGCGCGGTGCCGCCGAGTGCGTCGCCCAGCCGGCGCGGTGCCGCCGAGTGCGAGCAGCGCCTTGAGCAGCGCGCCCTCGTCGAGCGACTCGGGCGGCTCGGTGCCGAAGAGCACCTCAAGCAGCGCGCCATCGTTGGGAGCGCGATGATGTGCGGCCCTGCGCCGGGCGCGGCGAGCTCGCGCCTGAGCCTGTGCCGAGGGCGGCAAATCCTGCTGCGCCGGGGCCTGCGCCGAGCACGGCGGCGTCTGCTGCGTAGATCGCAGCGCTGCGCGCTGCTGTGCCGAGCGCGACGGCATGCAGCCCTGCGCCAGGCGCGGCGAGACCTGCGCCTGGGTCTGCGCCGAGGGCGGCGGCGGCGGCGAGGCCTGCAACACCGAGGGCGGCGGCGCCAATGACGGCGGCATCAAGCCCTGCGACGGCGTTGGCGCGGTGCAGCCGAGTGTGTCGCCTAGCCCGTCGCTGGCGGCGAAGTCGGCAATGGCAGCAGCCACATGCCCATCAGCAGTGGGTGATGGAGCTATGCCCCCATGGCTGCGCATGCCAGTACGTCGACTGTAGCCCGCCGGGGTCTGCGCCGAGCACGGCGGCGCCTGCTGCCACAGATCGCAGCGCTGCACGCTGTGCCGAGCGCGACGGCGTGCAGCCCTGCGCCGGGCGCAGCGAGCCCTACGCCTGCGCCGAGGGTGGCGAAGCTGTCAATGTAGTCGATGCCCTGCACCTGGTTGTAGCCGCAGTCGATGTAGCGCGCCTTGAACTTGTCGACGGAGCCGTTGGACTTGTACTTGACGGCAAAGATCCACTTGCCCTTGATCACGCGCCTGTTGACCGGGACGGACTTGACCAGCTCCCACGTCTTGAGCAGCGTGTACTTGCCCTCGAAGTCGTCGTTGCACGCGAGTTGGTGCCAAAGAACGCCTCGAGCAGCTTGCGTCGTCTGGTGCCTCGGGCGGCTCGGTGCCGAAGAACGCCACCAGTAGCGCGCCATCGTCGGGCGCCGCGGGCGGCTCAGTGCCGAAGAGCGCCTCGAGCAGCGCGCCATCGTACGGCGCCTCGGGCAGCTCGGTGCCGAAGAGCACCTTGAGCAGCGTGCCATCGTTGGGCGCGGGCGGCTCGGTGCCGAAGAGCGCCTTGAGCAGCTCGCCGTCGTCGGGCGCCTTGGGCGGCTCGGTACCGAAGAGCACCTCAAGCAGCGCCTTGAGCAGCGCGCCATCGTACGGCGCCTCGGGCGGCTTGTTGCCGAAGAACGCCTCGAGCAGCGCGCCGTCGCCGGGCGCCTTAGGCGGCTCGGTGCCGAAGAGCGCCTCGAGCAGCGCGCCGTCGTCGAGCGCCTCGGGCGGCTTGGTGCCAAAGAGCACCTCAAGCAGCGCCTCGAGCAGCGCGCCCTCGCCTTGGGCGGCTCGGTGCCGAAGAAGAGCACCTCGAGCAGTGCGCCGTCATTGGGAGCGCAACGGTGTGCGGCCCTGGGCCGGGCGCGGCAAGCTCGCGCCGGAGCCTGCGCCGAGGGCGGCGAATCCTGCTGCGCCGGGGCCTGCGCCGAGCACGGCGGCGTCTGCTGCGCGCAGATTGCAGCGCTGCGCGCTGCTGTGCCAAGCGCGAAGCCCTGTGCCGGGCGTGGCGACACCTGCGCCTAGGTCTGCGCCAAGGGCGGCGGCACGCGGCCGTGCACGCCTCGTGCCAGGTGACGAAGCAGCCCTCGATCACGCCTGACAAGGAGTCAAGGGCCGGTGGCAGTGGCGGCGGCGGCTGCGGAGTCGGCGGTAGTGGTGGCGGCGGCGGTGGCGGTGGCGGTGGCCAGACATCCAGGCAGTCATCAGCCATGTCGGGTGTCGGCGGCAGCGGCAATGGCAGCGGTGGCAGGGGCGGCGGCGGCGGCGGCGGTGGCGGCAGCGGCGGCGGCGGCGGCGGCGCGCGGTGGTGGCGGCGGCGGTGGCGGCGGCGGCCTAGGCTTGCGGTGGCCGAGCGGCGCAGCATCGCTGGTGAGGTAGGCCACATTGGCCGATTCGAGCAATGGTGCTGGCGCGGTGCCACCGAGTGCGTCGCCCAGCCCGTCGCTGGTGGCAAACTTGGCAGTGGCAGCAGCCACATGCCCATCAGCAGCGGGTGATGGGGCTATGACCCCATGGCAGCGCATGCCAGTACGTCGACTGTAGCTCGCCGGGGCCTGCGCCTAGTGCGGCGGCGCCTCCTGCGCAGATCGCAGCGCTGCACATTGTGCCGAGCGCGACGGCGTGCAGCCCTGCGCCAGGCGCGGCAAGCCCTGCGCCTGCGCCGAGGGTGGCGAGTCGGTGCTGAAGAGCGCCTCAAGCAGCGCGCCGTCGTCGGGCGCGTCGGGCGGCTTGGTGCCGAAGAACGGCGCCTCGGGCGGCTCGGTGCCGAAGAGCACCACGAGCAGCGCGCCGTCGTTTGGCGAGTGCAACGGTGTGTGGCCCTGCGCCGGGCGCGGCGAGCTTGCGCCTGGGCCTGCACCGAGGGCGGCAGCGCTGCCAAGGCCTGCACTGCCGAGGGCAGCGGCGCCGATGACGGCAGTGTCAAGCCCTGCAACGGCGCTGGTGCGGTGCCATCAAGTGCGTCGCCCAGCCCGTCAATGGCGGCGAAGTCGGCAATGGCAGCAGCCACATGCCCATCAGTAGTGGGTGATGGGGCTACGCCCCCATCCCCCATGGCCGCGCATGGCAGTACGTCGACAGCAGCCCGCTGGTGCCAGCGCCGAGTGCGGCGGCGCCTGCTGGGCAGATCGCAGTGCTGCGCGCGGTGCCAAGGAGCGCAACGGCGTGCATCCCTGCACTGGGCACGGCCTGTGCGTAGCCGTAAAGCCAAAGTAGCCGCGGCTAGCGCCCCCATGACACGACGCGGCAGGCGTCGAGTCACCGCCTGCAGGTCCAGCTGCGAAAACTCCGCACGTCGGTGGGCAAAGCGGCCTGCACAGCGCCGTGCACGAGTCGCGCTGCACTGAGTGTATGACAATGGCCATCGGGCCGTCGGCTTCTGGCGAGGTCGGCGCTGGCTGCAGCCGTGTGCTGCGCTTTGCGCGACGGCCGCGGCGCTGAGCCAGTGCGCGTGAGCTCTGCTGTTGCTTCGACACGCGGGGCGGGAGGAGGTGGCATGTCGGCGGGAGATGATGGCGTGGGGGTGGACACGCTGCACCGAGTGCATGACAGCGGCAATCGTATGTCTCAGCGGCGTTGATCAGCATGTTGATCAGCCCGCTGTCGCCAGGCCCTTTGCCGGCTTGGGGTCGCTGTTCGCCTTGGCGGGCTCGTTGTTGACGAGCGCCTCGAGCGGCATGCCGTCACCAAGCGCCTTGGGCAGCGCGAGCAGCACGCTGGTCGACTTGGACAGCATGTGGAGCGCTTTGTCCTTGCCCGGCACGTTGGGCAATGCGGGCATCTCGGGCAGCGCATTGGGCTTGCAGTCGAAGGACTCCGAGCCGGCAAGCGCGTTGAGCAAGATGCAGTTGAAGTCTGCGGGCGCGGTGGGCGACGCGAGCAATTTGGGCGTGTTCTTCTCGATGAAGATGGCAACCAGCTCGCACTCTAGCGCCCTTGTCCAGGGACGAGAGGAGGGCGAGCAGGCCGAGCCGCCGCCATAGGAAGGCCTGTTCTCGTTCAGGTTGGCAGACCAGCAGTGGGGGAAGGGGTTCACTCCCGGTGCCAAACCGCTATTGAATAGCGCGTCCGTGGCGTGCACCTTCTTGAGGTACTCCGAGTTGACGCCGATGGAGCCGCTGCGCAGCGGCCGCAACTTGTTCCCAAGCATCGGCGGCGCGCCAAGCATCGGCGGCGCGTTGATTGAGATGCTCGGCGCGGCGGTCTCGTGCAGCGACGGCGCCTTGTTTTCAAGCAGCGGCGGCACGTCGATCGAGACGGGTGGCGTGGCGTCTTGCGAGCCCGCAGTGCAGGACGCCGGCAGCTGCGGCGGCAATGGGGAAGGTAGTACTCAAGCTTGCACGCCGCCTTCTTGGCAGCCAAGCCGGAAGTACCGGCCCAGGAGCTGGTGCTTGCGCGGCGGCAGCGGCGTCCCGTTGGCCTTGACGCAGAGCCGGAAGAACCGGCCCAGGGGCTCGTGCTTGCGCGGCGGGAGCGGCGTCTCGTTGGTGTTGACGCAGAAGTTGTTGTTGTCAGAGCTCTGCGTGTAGTGGTTGTTCATGAAGAAATTGCCGGTGGCCGTATTGCCCGTGGCCGGTTTGCCAGTTGTTGCGCAGGCCCGTAGTGGCTGCGCCGTGCAGGCACAAGTGCCCAGTTCGCCATCACGCCGTATTGGGCTGGCTTCTGCCGCCAAACGCAGACAGACGCTTGGTGCAGCCGGCCGGATGCCAGCCGCGTTCTCCGGGCTCCGAAATTGAGCTCCTCCGGAGTGCATGGCAAGGTTGACGCGCCAGCCGCCGCCCTTGCTTGACGAGCAAGGTACCATGAGGAAGAACGGCCCCAAGACGGGCCGAAGCGCTGACGAAGACAGCGCGCCTCTGATTGTAAGATGTCGGTCAGTGGAGGGGAGGCCCAACAAAGGAGCCCCACCATCAACAAGGGGGCCCACAAGGGCCCCACCAACACCACAAGGGGGCCTCGCAAGGGACCCACACAGAACACACACAGACAACGTGAACTCTCGACCTGCCTCTTCTTACTACTTATATATCTCTGACTACTCGTACGAGTGTATGAGCGTGAACTCCGTACTTATAACTAAAGCTACCTGCACACGAGTGCCTCTTACTGATGTTCGAGCAGGGCACTCAGGTCAAGGTCACACACACACACAACAAAAACAAAACGCTTTTCAGGCTCAGGGTTACCACCAAAAAGAAAAAACACATGTGAACTCATTATTCTTATTATGAAAAAGATCGATAGTCGACATAGTTGATAGTTGACTAATGCTAGCTCTATTCTAATACTAATGACTATATAATAATTGTTTGTACTTATTAATCCGTTACTTATATGTGGAGATATATTATGTGATATGTGAGTAATAAAAAAATGAAAGAATGAATAATATTGGACGAATATGCACGAATGCAAATGCAGGTAGGGACAGAGAGAAGAATCTCCTGATACTCACCTGATACCGGCGGCCGCCATCCTCCGGCCCCGGCCCGGGGCTTCTGCCTGCTCCGTGGCAGCAGCCTCCTCCCTCGACGCCGATGCAAAGGTATTATATATATATATATTCGTTGTGCTCAGCTTATTCTCTGTCGTGGCGTGTGTGTAGTGTGAGTGTGAGAGTGTGTTGATTGAGAATTCTCATGACAAAAAAATATAATTATATATTAATATATGATGATGTGGACGCGACACGCACGAGCACAAGCACAGTATATACTGTACATGTAGTATATATATATACTCAAACACTTGCCTTTATACTTATACCTTTACCTTATTTACGGTTGGTTACGGTTACGGTTGGTTACAGTGTACACAATCACAGTACGGGGACGGTTACACACGGTGGTACGAGCAATTATATATTTGTGCCAAGCCCAAGCCAAGGCCAACGGACCTCAATACGGTGGGAAAATAAATGCGCGCGTCGCAGCCGCACCGGGGCCGGGGAGCGCACAGCAGGCATGGGGCCAGTCCCCCCAAGCCCCGGGTAAGATGAGAGCCCCGTCGCTTCTAGTCGCCGCACCGTGAACGCATGGATGGCCCCCACGCACGGCTGCAAGCAGCACCTGTAACACAAACTCCAAGCTCCGAGCCTCGCAGTCAACAAAAGGCCCAACACGCCAAAAGCCACCCGAGGAGGCCGATCCACGATCCACGCTCCGTCTCTCCACCACTTGGCACTTCCACTCCTCCACCTTCAAGCTTTGTGGGTATCGGATGTTGCTCGCGCATGCGCAAAACTACACAAAAACGGCACAAACATCCGCGTCAAATACTGCCGAAGCTTGAATCGTTCGCGTCAGGATCACCGTTCGAGTCATCAAAATCGTAGCCGTGAGGATGGTCATCATAATAGTCGAACAAGAAGCGGGGGTGCTCACAGTCATAGTAGTCAGCGTCTTCCCATTCGCTGTCGCTGTAGTCCTGGTTGAAGTATTCCTCGCCCTCGTAGTCTGGACTACCACTACCCTCAGAGAGGAGCTCCCTCTCTTCTTCCAGCCAGGCGCGCATCTCGCTGGCGCTGATGGGCGAAGCCGCTAAGCATGCGAGCACGTTCCACTGGCAAGGAGGGGCTTGGGCGCGAAGCCAGCGTAGCATCACCAGATGGCCCTGTGTTGCCGCTACAAGACACGTAGTGGCACCCCACGGGCAAGGCGGCGTCTGTGTACGCAACCATTGCAGTGCCCCGAGACGGCTCCTGGCTGCGGCGGTCTGGCACACCGCCACGCCCCACAGGGCGGGCGGCATCTGCGCACGCAGCAACTTTAACGCCTCCAGGTGCCCATTCATCACCGCCAGATTGCATAGCGACACATGCAAGGTACACTCCTGAGCGCAGGCCCAGCGCAACGCCTCCAACTTGCCCTCCGCCACGGCCGCAACGCGCACGTTGCCCCAGGTGCTACCCAGTCGAGTGGTCCGAAGCCAGGCCCAGGCCGCGTGGGTGGGCGTTGCAGCGATCGCGAGCGCAAGACACGTGCACTTCAGGCGGCCGACTTCAGCAGGCGAGAGATGGCGAGTCACCCCCTCGAGCTCGTCGGGGCTCAGGTCGGCCAGCATGCAGGCTGAACGAACGTCAACTTAAATTGCGAAGGTGGGCGTCAAATGTTTTGCGCAAGCAAAACATTTGCGGATTGCAATGGCTGTGTAATAATTGGTTTTCCAAATTGGTTTTCCACGGTTTTGGTTTTCCATGGAATTTCTCAACATGAATTGGTTTCTGTACAGGGGATGCAAGATTTGTCGTAATGTGTGCGTGCGACCTGTTGATCTTTGAACACAACACAAACACAAGCACACGCACAAGCACGACGCACGACGAGCGACGGGTGTTGTAACAGTGAAGCTAAGGGGATGTAACAGTGAAGCTAAGGGGATGTCGTTGGAGGCGAAGCCTACACTCGGCGGGAGGGTCCGAGCAATACCCAATACGCAATACCTTTTTCTTCTAACGACTGGCGAATGGCTCATAGCCAGAGTTTGAGCTTTGGAGGGTCCCTAGCAATGCTCATAAGGAAGCCATAGCCGGAGTTGCTTGGCGAGATGCCAACGAAGATGTTCATGATAAAAATAAAAAACTGGAGCGTCGCGGTCGGCTCGCTCTTTATTCGAGCGGGGCCTCCGGACGGGCTCCGGGACCATGATATCCAACATTTTGGCATCAAGCATCAAGGATCAAGGACTCAAAGATCAGAGATAGCCCAAGCAACTTCGGCTATGGCTTCCTTGTAAGCATTGCTAGGGACTAGGGACCCTCCAAAGCTCAAGGTCTGGGCCTATGTGAGCCAGTCGTTAGAAAGAAAAGGTTATCTGACCCCCACTCCGGCCGCCGGTTGATTGAAGAAATAGGTGTGAACAGCCATTCACAGCTAGTTTCTCTTAATCAAACCACCGGCCGGAGTCGGCTGCGGAGCCGACCACCCGTGTTGGGTCGCCGGGCACGCGGGTACCCCGTGGGAACCAAGCCTCGACTTCCGCAGAAGACCTGACTGAGCTCCAAGAGGCATAGGTTGTGATGGCAGGGTCAGTATCCGGCCCATGTATGGCTACGTTCCCCCCTGCCTCCTGCCCCTGGTCCCATTTTGCAAGTTGATCACTACAGCGTAATCATCACCGTTACATCGGCCCGTCGAGCACACACGCACTCACGCCTTGTCGGGAAACCCTCTTCAATCTTCAAGAAGAAGAGAAGAAGAAGAGCAATGTAATAAACGAACATAACACACACACCCTGCACACGTACACACCTACTAATAATAGGATATGAGAGTCGACTCCCGCACGACCAACAGCTCCCTGGGACCTTTCATGCCTCTCCGCCCGTCCCTGCCGCCCAGGCCACCCTCTTAGCGTCTACGATATACGCGTCCACGTACGACGATTCTCCCGACACACACCACAAACCACCTCCCCCGGTGGTTTACCCGTTACAAACGCGCCGCCGCCGCTCTGGCACGCTGGGCGGCCGCATCGCGCACGAGCCCCTTCTGCGCACGGCACAGAGACGCGTCGCGCAGCTGCAGGCTGCAGCGCACCCTCCCAAAGTGTGTGCTTGATGACGCCACGCCGGAGCCACCGCCCTGCCCTGGCTGCCCGGGTATCGCGCGCCACCAGTCCGGGGCACTCGCAGCCGCGTGGGTGAGGACGACTTGGTGAGGTACGTGGCCAAACGGCGCGAACAGCGCATCCCCCGAGCGGAGCTTGACGTGGCCGCCCCCGTACTCGAACGTGCACGCCGCTCCAAGAGAAACGGCGATGCCCAACCCGTCCAGGCCCCTGTCAACGTGGCGCTGCAGCGAGCCACCGTCCCGATAGAGCAAAGAGACCAGGGAGTCGTACTCGACCGCGCTGAGCTCGCTGCCCAAAGCGACCGCCTCGTCGGGAGCAAGGCTGCCACCATCCCGCAGCTGGTCCGCTGCTCGCCGGGCGAGCGACTGCGCCCAGCCAAACACAGGCACTGGCTCCGCGTTGGCATTCGTCTCGTCAGTGAAAGGGTGGCGCCAGACGCACAGCGGCCACGGCCTGTCGGGCGGGTGGTCTTCTTCACTCGATAGGCGGCCCCACTCGTAGCTGCCGAGGGCCGCGCTGCACAGATCGCTGTACAGCCGCGACTGCTCACCATCGTCCAGCGCCAAGCGCACCAGCACAGCAGTCTCCCCATGCGGCACGGCGCCACCGCTCGCCAACGAGGGTGCAGGTCGTAGGATCTCGAGCGTGAGTCTGCTGGTGGACCCCGCGCCGGAGTGCAGTAGAATGCTGAGCAGCAGGAGGCGCGCCATTGTGTTGGATGTAAGAGCGCGGCCGGGAACAAACGGCCGAGCCCGCAGGCACGGGACACCGACCAGTGTCGGCCGTGAGCACAAGCGCGCGCACGGATCGAATGCAACCAAATTTGAGAACATTCACATTCACACAGGAGAAATTTTGTTCTTGTGTGTCCGCTGTCTGAGGGCCTTTTTTTTTTTTTTTTTTTTTTCATCTCAAAATCTCAAAGCACCTAAACTCACACACGCCGCAAACACCCACACGCACCACACTGTTTCTGTTTCTGTTTCTGTGACGACAGTGTGTGACCTATTTGATCTTCGAACAAGAGAAATGTTGTGTCGTTTTTGTCTGTGTCAGTATTACTGCCAGTACGATGTATACCTTAGGTTGTTGAGGGTGGCGTGACGCACTTCACCAGTTGCGCCACCTTTCCTCAAAGCGCTTTGAGGAAAGGTGGCGCAACTGGTAAAGTGCGTCACGCCACCCTCAACAAAACATTGGCTTTCTGGAAGGCGCTCACCCAATTGCCGCAGAGTTAACCACTTGCGGCCTACCGGGAGTCGAACCCCAGATAGTCGCTGTTTTGTTGAGGGTGGCATGACGCACTTTACCAGTTGCGCCACCTTTCCTCAAAACCAATGATTTGTTGAGCGTGGCGTAATGTGCTTTACCAGTTGCGCCACCTTTCCTCAAAGCGCTTTTAGGAAAGGTGGCGCAACTGGTAAAGTGCGTCACGCCACCTTCAACAAAACATGGTAGACCACTTGCAGCCTACCGGGAGTCGAACCCCAGATAGTCGCTGTTTTGTTGAGGGTGGCGTGACCAAAGCGGCTTTGAGGAAAGGTGGCGCAACTGGTAAAGTGCGTCACGCCACCCTTAACAGCGAGCGCGTTGGCGAGGCCGTCGCTGTGAAGCACTGCAGCGGTAGCAGCCCGCTCAGCGGGGCCAGCTGCGGCGAAGACAGAGCTAGGCAAAGCCGGGGTGGCCGCAGCTACGGGCCCAGCTGCGGCGAAGCCAGAGCCAGCCGCAGGCACAGGCCCAGCGGCATCGGCTCCCTCCCGGCTGCACAGGCCAGCAGCAGCGGCGCTGAGCATGGGTGCAGGGCTAGCAGCAGCGTCGGCATCCGAGGAGGTCGGCGCTGGCCGCAGCCACAGGTCCAGCTGCGGCGAAGCCGCGGCGGCCGCAGCTACGGGCCCAGCTGCGGCGAAGACAGAGCTAGCCGTAGCTACAGGCACAGCGGCGACGGCTCCCTCCCGACTGCACAGGCCAGCAGCAGCGGCGCCGAGCATGGATGCGCGGGGCCAGCAGCAGCGTCGGCGGCTGTCCCGGCCCCGGCCACGGTGAGTGCGCTGGCGATGCTGGCGCTTGCCGCAACCATGGGCCGGGCGGCACTGGAAGCAGCCACATGCCTAGCAGCAGGAGGTGATGCGGCTACTCCCTTCTGGCTGCACTGTCCAGATGCCGAGCCGTAGGATTGGTCGACAGCGGGAGCGCGCGCGGCAGCGCGGTCGGCGTGAGCTGACAAGTGGAGGGCGGCATAGAGAAGCTCGTAGAGAGCATCATTCAACGCCTCGTCTGCGCAGTCATCGCCGGCACTAGCAATGAGCGAGCAGGCAGCGTAGTCGAGCTCCTGCGCGCGCTGCAAGGCTTCGTACTGCGCCTCCCCCCCCGGCGATATCGGCAGGATAGGCGGCAGCACCCGGTGCCGGCGCGGCGCGTACGGTGTTGACGGCGGGGAGCACCGCGGCGGCAGCGGCTTCGATAGGAGCCATCTCAGCGGAAAGTCGGCGAGCATGCCTCAGCCCTGGCGGGAAGTTGCGTAGGGTGAAGGTGTCGGCGACGATGGCGTGCACGGCGGCAGCGGCCGCGCAAGCAGCGACTTTTGCGTGAGCAAAGGCCGCATTGAAGGCCTGGAGCGCCGCGAGCGGCGGCGCGTCCTCCGTACGTAGCTCCTTCCAAGCGTGTTGGGCACGTTTGAGAGCAGGTACGGCGGCACGGCAGTCGTACTCGGCGTCCGAGATGGCCACGATCTTGAGCGCAGCGCGCTTGTGGGACTTGGAGGCCGCGCGCGAGCGGCTGGTCTTGACGTCGACGTCGGCCGCATCGAAGGCCTCAAACTCGATTGCCGCGAGCCGCGGCGCGTTGATCTTGTGGCGCACGGCGGCGCGCCTGCGGGTGGGCTGAGCCCAGTCAGTGAGCTCAGCGCTCTGCGTGTCGGAAATTTTGGTGAAGGAATCGTAAGTGGCCCGCTGGCCGGTTGGTGCGCCAGCCCACGAGTCGGGGGGCGCCGCTGAGGCACGAATGCCACGTTTACCGTCACGCCCAGTTGCGCCGGCCTCTGCACTGTTACCGTCACGCCCAGTTGCGCCGGCCTCCAGGCAGTCACGGGGTGCAGCAGACACGATTTCTGCCGCCGCGGGTCCGGAGCTCCGCCGAGCTTCGGCGAGAGTGGCGGTCGAGAGGGCGCGCAGTCCGCCCCCCGCCGCGTGAACCGATCGAGGTACCATAGCGAGGATGGGCCCGCAGGGGCTGGCCGACGCGTGGAATGAAGAGCAATGCGCTGCTCGTAATGAGTCGGTCAGAACCGGAGGGGGCACCCGAAGGAAGCCAACCACCGGAGGGGAGGGCCCCACAGGGGACCCACACAGAACACACACAGACAGGGGAGGGCCCCACAGGGGACCCACACAGAACACACTCAGACAAGATCCTCCCGGAGGCGGCATGCCCTCCGCTGCCTCATCCCAACCACAATCCAACTGCAACTACAGCTCCCAGGAGCTTTCACCTCACCTAGACAAATTGACGCTAACTCTATTCCTGGCAGAATTCCAGCATTGGTATAGACATCAATCTTGAAGAGGATCGTGAGCAAGAGCGTAAGACATGCGAAGCAATACGAATGTCGGAACATGAACGGGAGACACCAAGGGGGAGGGACCCAAGAAGGACCAATCCCCTCACAAGAGGGCCCCTAACAAGAAGGACCCACACAACACCGAGGGGGAGGGACCCAACAAGGACCGACCCCCTCACAAGAGGGCCCCTCACAAGAGGGACCCACACAACACAGAACACACACAGACACGCCCCCACAGCGAGAAGTCGCTGGACACTGTGTGTGTGCTGGCAGGTGTATACAATACTACTACTGCTATTAATATATGCCAGCCCACGGTGAACGTGGCTAATGGCGGGTGGCCCCGAGAAGAACGGCGAGGGGAGGCGCGGGCATTGCCCAAAGGAACTCGAGCAACATCTGCACGAAGCGGAGAGCCCGAGCCGCCTGCGCGTAGCCGTAGAGCTCGGCCTCCTGCGTCGCGAGGGGGGTGATCTTGATCCGCTTGGCGCAGGCCGACAGACACTGCTGCGCCACCAAAGAGGATGCGTTTCCACCTCAATAGGTTCAGGGAAACAACCGAGACTACTAAAATAGTCTATCGCTCCCCCATCGCCGAAGAGGCGAACCCAAGACAACGTATTGCTCAAGAGCTACTTGAACTGATACGTGTCTCGCATGTGGTGTTGAGTGGCCCGCCCAGTTTCTCCACATGGGTGCGCTGCTAGGCGAATGAAGGGTCACGACGCTGAATGTGGTCCATATCCCCCCCGCACTCCCCAATGCTCCCCTATCTATGGCCTCCACTGAATCGCTCGTGGGGACAGTGTGTAATAATCAAACCGAATCCATATGCGTGTTCGTGCATGGGTGCGAGGGCGGCGCGCCCCATCCCTGGCAGCGGCGTGCGTGCCGCGGGCAGCACGGGCGCCAGTGTGTCGCGCCTCGGCGGGGTTGGCCGGGCGCGGGCCAGAGGTGCGGCGTGCGCCAAGGCGCAGAGGGGCGGCGCAGAGGCTGCGCGGGGGCGCTGGCTGCGCAGAAGCGCAGAGGGGCGGGGCAGAGGCTGCGCGGGGCGAGCGCTGGCTGCGCAGAGGCTGCGCGGGGCCGGCGCGGTGGCTGCGCAGAAGCGCAGAGGGGCGGCGCAGAGGCGGCGCGGGGCGGGCGCTGGCTACGCAGAGGCTGCGCGAGGCCGGCGCGGTGGCTGCGCCGAGGCGCAGAGGGGCGGCGCAGAGGCTGCGCGGGGCGGGCGCTGGCTGCGTAGAGGCTGCGGCGGGGCGGGCGCTGGCGGCGCAGAGGATGCGCGGGGCCGGCGCTGGCTGCGCAGAGGCTGCGCAGAGGCACAGAGGGGCGGCGCAGAGGCGGCGCGGGGCCGGCGCTGGATCCCCCACGCGCGACATGCAAATGACCCCGTGCGTCGCATCACGAAAGGCCTGCAGTTGCTCGATACGCAATGCGGGCGCCGTGTTCAGGTTGGCGGGCCCGAGCAGACAGTGGGTGCCAGTAGGAATGGCGCTGTCCATACGCTGTCTGAGCGCGCCCAGTGCATGCAGGGCATCGCAGAATCGGATAATTCGGTCGTGTCGTCGACGTGGAACTCACTTGCATTTCGATTGGACATGTGTTCATTTTTTTAGCTCGCTTATACAACGTGCACGTGTCGACTGACGAGGACGACGCCTACCTCAAACGAATGGGCGGCCGTAGAGATGCACGACCCGTTGGCGACGTCATCAAAGTCCGAAGGAGTGAGCCCCAAGCTGCAAGTCAAGAAATGATAAACCGTAGAGCTGCAAATCAACAAATGATAGACCTTAGAGCTGCAAATCAAGCTGCAAATCAACAAATGACAGACCTTAGAGCTGCACAGGAAGCTGCCAAACCAAAGGTTGACCCTAGAATGGTCCCAATTACCCCCGAATTGGCCAAAATTGAAATTCCAATTCTCCCCGAGGAGGATCTATATACACGACATGGGCGGGGTGCATACGTGTTCCATGGGCGAGGCAGCCCGTTGACGTACGGGATGCCATTGGAGGTCATAACCCCGCGGCACCTAACTCAATCTGAGTGGTCATTGCCAACCCCCGCGGGGCTGGACGCCCCGAACGCTGTGAACCCGCGGACTCCATGGGTCGATTTGTACACAAAGGGCGGAACCCCCTCCAACCCTGTATTCGCGCGTACGCCGATGTCGATTTGGATTGACAAACAATCCAAGAAAAATGATCGGGTGAAGACAGATTCCACCGACCCCCTGCTGGCGATAACCGGGGGGGGCGACTTTGATAGCTAAAATGCAACTTTTGGTTGGAGTGATATTCTGTTTGAACTGAACAATTTGCAGTCAAATCAGGAAACATGGTCACATCGTCGCAACATGGCGGTGGTCGTGATTGTTGTTCTTGCAACCGGGGCAGCGACCATGGGAGTGGCAGGTTTACCGACCAACGCAGTAGCGGGGACCGTGGGGACCGCGGGGACCGTGGGGTGGAGCCTCAAAGGCGCATGGGGCGCCGTGACTGGACACGTCCCAGGACTGGATAGTATCACAGGCCACGAGTTAATGCAGCGCGCGGATGCAACGACCCGGCGGGCGCTCCGCGAAACAAAGTTCTCCGTGCTTGATTGGGTTAAAAAATTTACGGAACAGTCAATTAATGACAAACGGAAAACGTTATTAGAGGTATTCAACAATCTAAAGATGGGGGAGGCCATGGTAGATAAGTTTATGGCATATGCGGCCGACCCTTTAACGGGAGCGCGCGCGAGTGTGTACATGCGTGACCTTATCCTTGCTGATCCGTCGTTTGCGAGTTGGAGCAAGGGCTACGATGGCATTGCAGGTGCGGCCCGGGCGATGGCCCGGGCGTGGTCGCCGTTCGGTAACGCTCACGTTCCGCTCAAGGGTGTGGATGGGTGGACCGACCGCTCAGCCGATGACGACATTAAGGTTCCAGGGCATGTCCCGTTTCCCGTATATACACTTGGACCATTCACAGTTGAGATCACGCTTAGCATCACGTATTCAAGAGAGGATAGTACGACGTACACGTATGCCGTGCATATGACCAATGAACGGACAAAGGCTGGAACGAAAGCTTCCCCCGTCAGACTCCTTGTGTCAAAACTTCGCAAACTGTCAACCAGGCAGGTAGGCTTCATCACGGACGCATTGCTGAACGGCCTTGGGCTGACCCCTGCCCCCCCTTACGGTGCCATCGCTGCTCGGCGCCCGTTGACCTCCATGTGTGAATCGCGAGTTGGCATGTACCCAACCGAGTTGGCAGAGTTGGCAGGTCAGGCGCGCGCGCATGGCATCGCACCCAAAGCTCTATGTGTGAATAGGACATTTACTACGTGCTCGCCATGGCATTCACATGCACGCTCGTCTCCCTCTTAATGATGAGCAAACGCTCGCTGAACAATATTAGCTTCACCATGTTTTCGACGTTCATGGATACGTTCTGGGGGACCGTCCAAACACTACTGGGAAGCCTCCGACTCCTCGGGGATGGGTCGCAGAATGTCCTGTTCGACGTGGCGGCGGTGCTAACCATGACCAACCAGGTAAAGAGACTAATAGAAACACTCCTCACCATGACTGGACACGCCGTGTCCATTGTCACCCACCCCGCACTCAAATATCTCGATCCCGTGTTTCAAGCGCACCAGCTCCGGAATCTCGATGGTGACGGTGTCATCGCCAAATGGGCGAGCGGGTCTAATCTCCAACGCTGGCGCGCCGCACTTTCGCGCAGACGCAGGGAGTGGATCAGGGCTACTGGGGTGAGGGGAGGCGCAGGCACCCGCGCTGGCGAGGAGGGCCACGGTGAGGAACGTACCGGTGGCACGGGGCGGGGCGAGGAGGGGGCGGGGAGGGGCGGGGGAGCGGGCGACGGGGGAGACGGGGAGGGCGATGGTACGGGAGATGCGGGTGACGCAGGGGGTGACACGAGATTCGCCCCGGCACTGGCAGCTGCGCGCGCGCTGTCGGGCGCGTCGCGATCTACCTCGGGTGATGGTCGACGCCCGCCCGTCGCCCCTCGAGCATCCAATGCGCGCGGTGCGGCGAGGAAGACGAGATCCCGCGAGGGCGTCCGCGCCACCCCGACGGACTGCCTCGTGTCACCAAGGCCTGCCGTTGCAAACACTGGCGGGGGGTCGACAAACGCATTGCTCCGCGAGCGGAAGAGTGACTTGCTTGCGACGTGCCGTCTAGTCACGGGCCAGTCATGCCCCCTGCATGAGACAAAGGCGGAGCTCGTGCGACGCATCGAGACTAGTCGCGCTCGCCTCCGTGTCAGTGGCACGCGGTAACTCGCCCAGGAGGGGCTACGCGACACTGGCGCCACGGAGCAGCCACGCTTCAACGAACGCCTCACGCTCGAGTTCGTACGGCTGGGGCCGCAGCAGCTCGATGGGGCCGTACCGGGCCGCGGCGCCGCATGTGCGCTCGTCACCCGGGGTGGGTCGTGTCCGAGGTGGGTCGTGTCCGAGGTGGGTCTTGTCCGAGGTGGGCTGTGTCCGAGGTGGGTCGTGTCCGAGGTGGGTCGTGTCCGAGGTGGGTCGTGTCCAAGGTCAACTACTTTCTACAGGGCAGGGCACGGTCAAATACGTTCTCAGTGACAGCGCACGTGAATGCCACGCGCAACCGCTCGCGCCCCGTCATCCGACCAGCCTCAATGTGCCAAGCGCCGCAAACGCATGCATGCACACGTGTGCAACCTCCCGCTCCCCGCTTCTGTATGGCAGAACTCTGGTTGCGACAAAGCACGTCGCCACCAGAGCGAGGCACGCAGCCGTACCCCATACAAAATTCAAACTAAAGTTCAGCACAATCGAAGGAATCCATGCCCCGCACAGCACCGGGTCCATCCTGTCCACCGCAGATCGGTCTCGACCGGTGTATCTGGTTCGTGGACAGTGCACGACAAGTGATGTCACGCACGTCGCGCCGACGATCCACCCCAGGCCTACGTGGCCTCGCGCAATGCACCGCGCAGCCACTCCCGCAGACAACGCGGCGCTCACTTGACGTGGCGTCGGGCGACCAACGCCCATGCCCTTCGGTGCGATGCATGGCAGCAGGTAAACTGACATGCAAGTGCCGCGACGAGGCAAGGACGAGGCTGCCACCGCGATGGGGGCTGCGGGGGGGCATTGGACTGCCGCTTCGATGGGGTATTTTTGTTGTACGGCCTCGCGGCCGAGCGACACGGTGCACCCGGGGGTCGCTGGGCTGAGCGCGACCGGATTGGCCTACCTCGCCAAGTTCGGGGGACGGCCTGTCGTGAGAGGTGGCCACGTCCGGCATAAAGTAGTTTCGGAGGCTGCTCTGTCTCTCCGAAAGTGTTTGCTCAGAGAGGTGGCCACGTCCGGCAGAAAGTAGTTTCGGAGGCTGCTCTGTCTCTCCGAAAGTGTTTGCTCAGAGAGGTGGCCACGTCCGGAAGAAAGTAGTTTCGGAGGCCGCTCTGTCTCTCCGAAAGTGTTTGCTCAGAGAGGTGGCCACGTCCGGCATAAAGTAGTTTTGGAGGCTGCTCTGTCTCTCTGAAAGTATTTGCCCAGAGAGGTGGCCGCGTCTCTCCAAAAGTGTTTGCTCAGAGAGGTGACCACGTCCGGCAGAACGTAGTTTCGGAGGCTGCTCTGTCTCTCTGAAAGTGTTTGCCCAGAGAGGTGGCCGCGTCCGGCAGAAAGTAATTTCGGAGACTGCTCTGTCCCTTCTCTGAAAGTATTTGATCGGAGAGGTGGCCACGTCCGGCAGAAGGTAGTTTCATAGGCTGCTCAGTCTCTCAGAACGTGTTTGCTCAGAGAGGTGGCCACGTCCGGCAGTAAGCAGGAACGCTGCGGGGAACGCTGCAACCGCTGCGGGGAACGCTGCGAACGCTGCGGGGAACGCTGCAAACGCTGCGGGGGACGCTGCGAATGCTGTGGGGAACGCTGCGAACGCTGCGGGAAACGCTGCGGACGCTGCACACGGCGAGGGGAACGCAGAGGGGCAGTTTGGGGCGCCCGGCACAGCACCCCGAAACTTGAACCTGCCCCTGGGTGCGCACCCGCCGCCCGGCCGTGCGATGCTGACCGCGGTGCAGGTAGTACTGCTCGGCGAGGACGCCGACGCGCAGGCCTGCGTGGCCGTGGCGCTCCCGCCCGTGGCCCTCGGCCGGCTGCGCCGCACCTGCCGCGGCGCGCGCGGCGCCGTGCCGGTCGGCGTTGACTGGGCGCAGCTCTACTAGCCGAGCGAGTTGGCCGCGACTGGAAAGCTCCGCGCGCTCAAATACTTGTACAAGCACGACGAAGAGGACCTCGGCAAGTGAAACACGCTGGACAGCGCCGCGCACCGAGGGCAACACGAGGTGGTCGCTTGGGCCCTCGGGCTCGTCCGAGTGGCACCCAACGCCCTCCTCAACGTGGCCGCGTCGGCGTCCACCCCGGAGGTGTTCCGGCTGCTCAGCGCGGCCGGACTGGAGCACTCGCCCACGGCGCTGCTCCTCGCGGTGCAGTACGGCAACGTGGCCTTCCTCAACGCAGTGCTCGGCGCCGGCGTGCACCCGGACAGCGAAACCTCGCTGCGCGACGGGTGGTCCGGCGCCCATAGGCACGCGCTCACCAGCGCGTGCAAGTCCGGACACCTCTCGTGCGCGCGGGCGCTGCTCGCGGCGGGGGCCGACGTGGACGGACCGGGATGGGAGGGCTCCCCGCTAGCGGAGGCCGCCCGCGAGGGGCAATTTGAGTGCATGCGGCTGCTCCTCGAGCACAGGGCCGACGTGCACGCGCGGGACGGGTCAGGATGCACCGCCCTCATGGAGGCGACTAGCGCGGGTCAACTCGAGTGCGTGCGGCTGCTCCTCGAGCACAGCGAAGCAACTGTGGACGAACATCGCTCAACTTCAGCTTCAGCCTATCGCCACGAGGAGAGGTCGTCCACTGGCCCCCCCTGCTGTCCCAATCCATTGCGCCAGTGGCACCATGCCCATCGATAGTAGCAAACTCGACGTCAGGTGGCCGACGAACGTCAGCAGTTTGTTGGGGTGCGGCGACCTCGATTCGATCCCGTCCACCCGCCGGTCGGGGTACGGTGGGGGCGGGCAAAGCGGGTGTAGCATCCACGCCGCCTAGATTCGCTCCGAGGCCTGTCAGTGTGACCAGTCTGTACACAGCCGGGGTGGCGGTGCGGTGAACAAACAGCTGGTAATTGTGTGTATGCAAGTGTGAAACTGAAAAAAAAACGAAGATATAGAAAACAAAACGAAGATAGAGAAAACAAAACAAAGTTATAGAAAAAAAAACGAATCTATAGAAAAAAATCTAAGATATAGAAAACAAAAACGAAGATATAGAAAAAAAACGAGGAATAAAAAACGAAAGTTTACGAACATGGATTTGCCACAACCCCATTTAATTCAAATTTATTAATTGGGGCGTCAGGTTTTTTTTTTTTTTTTTTTGGTTCTAACC
>Ga0335398_10004028_pt1 | contig 20853 bp, 16 predicted proteins | sample BON03_FD_205742 | JGI IMG/M metagenome (GOLD analysis project Ga0335398, IMG submission 205742) | Freshwater microbial communities from Lake Bonney liftoff mats and glacier meltwater in Antarctica - BON-03 (spades assembly) (version 2) | ecosystem: Environmental > Aquatic > Freshwater > Ice >... | reverse complement strand
CTGACGCCTATCAACATTATAGTAGTAAAAAAGAACATGGTAACGATGTTTACGACGAAGGAAATCGATTCACTATATAAGACTCGAAACAGTCTCAGTTCGCATCTGACGAATCGCCTTCATCTGCCGAAGCCGAGAACGCGAGAATCTCCTTCAATTTTACCATGTCTACGTATACATATATATTTAAACATATATATATGAATATATATCTATAAACATATATACATATACATTAATAAATATGTTTTTCACAATATAGATATGTATTTATGAACTATGTACATAGACATATATATATATGTACATATGTATATATATAAGTGTACATATATATGTTTATATATGTATATTTATATATATATTTATACATGTTTATATATATATATATATATAACGATATATATGTGTATAGTTATATATATAGACATACATATCTGTGTATATATATATATATATGTATATGTATAAATGTATATACATATTCATATGCAAATCTACATTTATATATATATATATGTATGTAAAGATATGTATGTATGTAATCATGTATATATGAGTATATGCGTATGTGTATGTATATTTTGATCTGAACATATGAAGAAATAATCAAATGTATGTATACATATATACATCTATATATACAAATATATATATATATGTATATATATATATATATATTCAGCAATGATATACATTTATATATCTGTATCTATACATTTAAAGAAATATTTAGATGCATATGTATATATTTGTAAATATGTTTATAATCATGTATATATGTATATTCATATACATACATATATATTTATATATACATATGCATATCAATATATATATCAACGTGCATGTGTATATATACATGTGTATATATATATTAATTTGTACATACATTTCTGTATTTCAATGATATGTGCAGTTTGTCGCCTGCTAGCTCCACGGATATTATATATATAAATATATATATACACATATAAATATGTATATACATACATATACATATCTATATTCATATATATAAATATATTTACATACGTACCCATAGGTATATCTATATATATATTATATTCATATAAATATACATAAATACATTTATACATATGTATATACATATACATGTATATACATATATAGCACAATAAGCTCTGACCGTCGCTTTCAACAAATCCAACAAGTAGGCAGCTGCGCCCAGATGTCCCCCAATATGCAACAGAGTACCCAAGCCTTCTGCGGTTTGTTGCCTGGCTCCAGGGATATGTCCCAGCTTGCTAACCAACGCCAAGGGCCAGGCTACTGGCAGTCAACTAGCCAACATCTGAGCTGGAACCTGCCGCAGGGCTATGGATTGGGTATATGTGTATACATATGTATAGTTTACATATACATATATATATATATATATATGTAAACCTATATGTAAAAATATGCTTACACCTTCATGAATAAGTACATACATGGTTCATGTATATAAATGTGTGTGCATGTATATAATTATGTACCTGTATGTATAGTTATAAATATGATCTGATGCATATACACGAGCCTATGTTTATGGCACAATAAGCCCTGACCGACGCTTACAACAAATTCAACAGCAGGCAGCTGGCCCCAGATGCCCGCCTATATGCCCTTGCACTACACAGCCTCCAGTGCGTTGAATCTTGGTGGCTCCACGGACATGGCCCAGCTTACTAACCAATACAGAGGGCAATTTTTCTTGCCGCCACTGGGCTACGGAGGACAACAGAACTTCTGGCCGCTACCGGGCGGTATGTGTGTATACATATGTATACTTTTACATATATATATACATATATATATATATATGTGTATACCTATATGTAAAAATATGTATACACCTCCATGAATATGTACATACATGGTCCATCTATATAATTGTGGATGCATGTATGTGATTATATATCTGTATGTATATGTATAAGTCCAATTTTATACATATGCATAAGCTTGTGTTCATAGTACAACAAGCCCTGACCCAAGCTTCCAATAAAACCTTCATACGCTTTTACAGGACCATATTGGTCTTTGCGCGACACTGTTTCCGACTATCATTCACCACACCCAAAAGATATGAACTTTCCTTCATGTTGCTGCAATCTGCAGAATATACTGGCATATTTGACCACTGCTGTCTTTCTTGCATTTTGTCGATCATTCGTAGCCCTGTATTCGTTTCTCTTTGTCTATGCTTCTCTCAATCTCGATCTCTTTTTCTTGCGACTCCTCATGATGTCCTATTCAAAGTTTCTCTCCCTCATGCGGAAATGGCATATGCCTGATCAAGAAGAAATCTCAGAAAAGTGTTGGTATCCCACAAGGGAGTGTGATTAAATTTTGTATTTCAATTATATGTATGAGTGTATATGTATATACAGGTGCATTTGTATACTGGTATATATTCACGGATTTCTTTCGACATGATTAACTCTATATACATACATGTATTGATATATAAAATATATATATTTGTATATATGTATACAGGTACGGATAAGGAAATTTTTATTCTATGTGATTTCATTTGCATACATATATATATAAATAGATATACATTTTTATATCTGAAAATTTGTATGTATATATATATACGTATACTTACATATAAACATACATATGAACATATATATAAACAACTGTACATACACATATACACATACATATATATGTATATGTGTATATGCTGTGTATATGCATATTCATATATGTATATATTGTATTCGTAGATGTATGTACCTATATATATATATGTACGTTTATAAATATATGCCTATATATACATGCATATATATGCATATATGAACAAGTATTTACATGACAACAGGATTGGCATATCCATCAATGCAAGAGCCCAAGCCAAAAAAACAACGGTTTGATTTTTGATGTTTCTGTTTTGTCACAATCAAGAAAATATGCATGAAATTGCTAATCAGCCCGAGTTCCCCTTCAGACACATTGAACACACTCTGTCGTTTGGCTTGTTTCTTAAATATTGATACACACTAATACACTTCTTCAAACGATGAAATACACAAATGCATCAAATTCTCTCACAGGACTACAAAGGAAGAGCGTGCAATGGCTCAACTTGCACAGTTGCCTGGACAAAACATAAAGATGCAAGGTTTTGAAATGTCTGGTCACGTACTCGATCCGTTAACCACGAAGAAGTTACTTGAAATGCATACAGGCATATTTGAAAAGATTCCGCAGGGGGGTGATAGAGTGCATGACAAAGATGGTCCTCAAATAGTTCGCGTAGGCTGCCAAGGAGAGAGCAAACGTTTTGAGAGTTCAGAAGACCATTCAGTTAAATGTAACAAAATATTCGCAAAGGACAGCGATGAGTACGAACTAATGCAAAGTGTCACAAAACAAGTCCACGAAGTCGCCCAAAAATTATTCGAGAAATATTATACTAAGGCACGGGGGGAAAGTATTCTATTGCAGGACATATCCAGTGCTTCATTCATGTTAACACCTGCAGGCTGGGATGGGGTGAGTTTTGTACATACATTCTTTGTTCTCTTGAGAAATTTCCAATAGTCACTCACATTTGTGTCGTGCTCAAATGTCTTGATACAAAAAGAACACGTCTTTTGAATTTTTTATAACATTCTAGTCTGGAAATTTTCGTGTCTGACAACCAGGTTCGAAAATATTTATTGATATTTGTACATGTGTACACATGACAACAGAAATGGCATATGGATGACAGCAAAAGCGGGATTGTGATGATTATTGCTTTGGAAGACAATACATTGGGCACTGAGTTTGGAAACTATGCTGGAAAGGATTTCGCAAAAATGAATGCTCCAGGCAAAGCTACATTCGTAAGAACTGCATTTGAAGCAGTAAGATCCGCAGCTCATCAGGTGGCACATAAGATCATAATGAAGGCGGGACAAATTCTGGTAATGAATAAATGCCACGTCCACAGATCACCAACGCCAGAAAGTGCACGGAGAACAATCTTTTTTAGTGTGGAACTTGATGAGTCGTCAAGCACAGGTCCTATTTTCGACACAGATTATATGCACTTTTTCCCCTCGAAGGGAGGGGGGTCGGGGGAGTGAGGGGAGGAGAGGGTGGGAGATGGGGAAGGGGGCGGGGTGCGGGAGGGTAGGTGGGGGCGGGGGTGGGGGGGCAAGAGGGGGTGAGGAGGAAGGCGGGGGAGGTGGAGGGGGTTGGAGGGGTGGCTATGTTGGGAGTGGGTGCCGTTGATGCTGTTGATGCTGGCTACGTTGATGCGTTTTTGGCTGCTGCCCTCACGCGTGTCATGCGTATTGCTGTGCTCATGCCTGTTGTTGCTGCTGCCTCTCTGTTGATGGATCTGCCGTACGTGTTGTTTAGCCCCTCTAGACATTGCAGGAGCTTAACAGCTGCGAACTGGGTGTCTTTCGATTTTAATGTTGCTTACTCCTCTTGCTGAGTTTACTCCTTTATAAACACTCTCAAATTTTAAAAAAACAAAAAGGTATTTTTATAAGGAAAACAAACAGTACAATGCACAATGACGAAAAGCGGCAACACAATGTTTGCCCATATCCAAGGGCCTGCTGCACAACGGCCTGCTGCCGCCTGGATCACGACCGCCACTTTGTACTTGATTAGTGTTGCCTTTTGCTGTGTTGCGTGCACAGAGACGTCTCAAGCGCCCTCGAGAAATCCCAAATACTGCATCGTGGGCCACAAGCACGATGCGTGAACACCACGACCATATTGCTGGTTGCTCAAGCGCGCACCCAAACCTGTAGCCGTGTGCAATCGATCTTCTGGCGTCGCCATGTAAGTCCCTCGCCTGCCCTGATATTGTTTGCTCCAATGGTGTGCATGCACGTTTTCTGCCGAACTACTGCTGACACCCTCCAAAATCCTACCAAAATCCTCGTGCTTTGCAAGCCGAGGTACATACCCTTGGAGTGCATCCGTTGAATCGGTTATCCTTGGAGTATTGAACGCTTCTCTGCCCTGTCAATCACATGAACTTGACTTTCAACCAATCCAATTCGACAAACTGGCCCGCAATCTTGACCAGTTGCCCCGTCCCCAACCATCTCATGATAATCTGAATCTTCCTCGCACCCGATCTCCCACAAGCACTCATCATTGATTTGTTCATGCAAGTGTGCGCTTGAATGTGGGAGTGCACGTGCATGCAAGTGTTAGTATGTGTCTGTGTTGCATTGCCAAAATGTGCATGCACTTCGTTCCTGTGATTTTGAGCCTTGAGTAGTACCAGCTACTCCTCAAAGTGCGGTTTCCCACCTTGACCCTGGAGCTCATCGTGAAAATTCCAATACGTTGTACCGTAGTTGGTCAGGATTTCTTCACCAGCTTTTATTAACTTTGACGATTTGATATATGTGCGATATGGGTGACATAGCGGGTCTTTCAACTCGGTCCGTTTCCTCTTGTGTCCCCCAACACCAGCTTCGCGCGGTGAGTAAGGATGAGTGTATCCAAGACAGACAACATTTGACGTAAAATAAACAGCATTTTCTGAGCCAATTTTCGAACCGTTAACAAAACCGCCCATCATATGATGCTTTACATAATACTCTGTCGGGAAATCGTCTGTAACAGATGCATCCAGAAGCCATGAACTCTTTCCCACGCTGTGCATCCCCATACTTCTGACATGCGTTCCGTCACCCTTTATGCGACGACGTGCACCTTCAGCAACACTAATTACTTCTCCCCCATATTCACTTATCAACTTGTTAGCTTCAATGTCGTGAACGGCAAAAAGTCCCAAACCTGAATTCGGAATATTAGACTTTTTCAAAATCACTGCTGGCAATGTAAGCAATGAATCTTTGGATATCTTTCGTTGTCGAGTATTTTTTTGTGCCTGGCCATCATACTGATGCTCTACTGAGGATTCTGGAACATAAATTGTGTGGCGCGTGCTTCGACGAGTTGAAGGATATGTCATGGATTCTTGCCTGCGCTGTATCTTGCTAGTGCCTCCACTCATACTCGCTACTGCACCAGCGCGTCGGAAGACTGCAGTGTGCTGTGATGTGCGGCTGTCTGTTGCAATTGTATGCGGCAAATGCAAGTGTGTCTCAGTCACGTCTGTTCGGTTCGAAGAAACTCCCATGTCGCGGCTCAAATGTGGCATAGGATCGACAAATTCATCAGCCATTCGGCCTGTTCCAACTAATGCTTTCAGATTTACTCCCTGCACCCAATCGACACGGGAATTATCGATTGTCGAGGCAGTTTGCAACGTCCTCCTTGAATTTTCAAGAGCAGCAACATGGCAAAGTGGTCTTCGTAAATCCATTGGTATTCCAGATAAACTGAGGTCACCACATTTTCCCTCAGATACAGCAACAGCTGCGTCGGCACAAGTAAGAATCCCCAAATTCGCAAGGGACGAACGCATAAACCTGCACAATGTCTGCTGCATATGCGTCTCAAGCAAATCAATTAATGCTAGATCCATGCATGGAATCAGGACGGGTGCAGTTATGTCTTGCGTATCTTTTGCTACTTGTTTCAAGGCAGCTTGCAATGGACTCCTCAATATTAGGAATGTGTCAAGAAATCCATGTTCAAAAATAAAAGACAAATCCACTGGCGATACAATGCCCATATCCCAGAGTTCTTGGCTATCCTCATCTGTCCAAGGGTGTGTCATGTGCTGTTTCACGCTTCCAATCAACTCATAAAAAACGCTCAGAACATCGGGCGCTTGGTTCAGGCCCTCTATTGTCCATGTCGAATGAACACGGACAGCGTCTTGCTGCATTTTGAACACATTACCCTGTTCATTCGCACGAGGAAGATTCGCAGACTTCAACAATCCCCGAGTGAGGCACAAAATACCGGTTGCCGAAAAAGACGCTGCTAATTTATCTAGTTGCCTTCTCATCCGTTGCGGTACACCAGATTTGCTGAATGGGGCAAAATCACCATTTGCTGCAGCACGAACTGCGTCTGAACACGAAAGAATCCCCAAATTCACCAGTGATGACAAATACAATTCCCTACAAGACCCTGGCATATGGTGACGTAGCATGTCCATGAGATCCGACTGTATGCCTGGCATCGTAAGTGACCTCATTGGCAGTTTAGTGTACTGCAACTCGAACTCTGACGCCACTTTCTTTAATGCAACTTGCAAAGCAGGAAGTCTTGCTAATCGTGCGTCCTGAAGATCAGCACGAAATACTTCCATCCATGAAACGATTCCAATTTCATGGAGAACTTGAAGATACTCTGGTTTCCAGGCAAACTGCATTCGAGTTTTGATGAATTCATGGAACTGATTGTAGTGGGCTGCGCTCCAATCTTGAAAACGGGGTGATGCGATGCAGGGCGATCCTTGAGGTTCCCATATCGAGCCAACTTTTTGAACAGACAAGATTTCGGGAGCGAGAACATCGTTCTGGTACTGGTTGCCTCTCATTTGTGAATGAGGGTGCAGATGTGGAAATGCGTACGTGTCGTGATTCATCCATGCTCTTGAGAACCCAATATTTGGAGATAACAAACAATTTCGCTGCACGAACTGTGCCCCGCCCAACACTGCAGATTGCCAATGAAAGTCAGGGCACAATGTAGGTGCTGCGTTCCAGGGAAATTGCATCTGCATCATGGGATGATATGCTAACATTCCGCGTACAGCAACACGAGTTGGTGCTGTGAGATTTGAATTATCCGGGAGAAATATTTGGCTGGACAAATTTTTTCACGAGAGGCGTGATGTCGCACACATGAGGTCTTCTTGTCCATCTCTGCTGCTCTTCCATGGCGACAGCCTGCGGAGAAAGCTTCACCATCATCGTGACGGAGAAGGGCGATCTATGGTCCTGCGGTAGAGGCGAGTTTGGTCAGCTCGGTCTGGGGTCAGATGCATGCCAGCAATTGCCAGCTTTGATTGAAAATACAGTCGACATCTTTGGAAACGAAGCCGTTGTCATGGTGGCAGCTGGAAGAAAACATGCAGCCTGTGTGACCGCGAAGGGCACGCTGTGGACTTGGGGTGGAGGAGCTTTTGGAAAGCTAGGGCACGGTGATGACATGAAAAGACAACGCCCGACACGGCTGGGAAAGGAGAGATATGGCAGATTGCCAGCAATAATGGTGACCTGTGGAAATGATCACACATTGGTGCTGACAGCAGCGGGTTTGGTCTGGAGCTGTGGCTGTGGAGCTTATGGAAGACTGGGCCATGGCGACGAGGAAAATAAATGGGCTCTGACGCTCGTGGTGTTTGAACAGTTTAAAGGGAACCGAATTTTGATTGTAGCTGCCGGTGGAAATCATAGCGTGGCTTTGGGATCAGAGGGGATGGTGTGGACCTGGGGATGGGGCCGTTACGGCCAGCTTGGCCACAACGAAGACAAAAATAGGTTTGTGCCGACCATGCTACTATTCAAGCAAGTCAAGTCATCGAACAAGGTTGATGCAGTGTTGGTGGCTGCTGGAATGTTTCACACAGTGGCATTGACGAGTACAGGAGATCTCTGGGTGTGGGGTAGAGGACACAATGGACAGCTTGGGCTGGGCAACGAATCTGATAGCCTAGCACCGCGGCTTGTGACTGCACAACAGTGGTTTGGGGGGTCGCCAATTCTGACAGTTGCCTGTGGCTATATGCATACATTGGCTGTGACGAAGAATGGAACACTGTGGTCATTTGGTATTGGATCATATGGCGAACTCGGTCACAACGACGTTCACAGCAGGCTCGTGCCAACACGCATCGCAGCAAAGAATTTTAGAAACACCAAGATTGTTTGTGTCTCCGCCGGATTTGCTCATTCCGCAGCAGTGACAGAGGAAGGTGTCCTCTACACCTGGGGCAAAGGAAAAAGTTGGAACGAAGGATTTGAAGCAGAGGCAGAGTCCCCTGGAGGACTCGGGCATGTCGACGGGCTATCAAAGCTGGTGCCTACCTCTATTCACCCACACCTATTGCAGCAAGCGCGTGTCGGGCGCTGCCACGAACTGTCACTGCTGCATGCCCTTGCATTTGTTATGGGCAACCACGTACGGTTAGGCCGTGCACAGAAAATTGCAGGAGCAGAAGATGGCAGGAGGAAGTCGCAATGCATGCAAAATAAGGCAACATCTGTCGCAGACACAGGAAAGGACTGTGAGTATGTCATGATGCCGGGCGAGTTGGTGAAGCGAGTGGTCGAAACTTGTGTTTCGTGGCCAGAGGGACCGGCAGGGGAACTGGAAGGGTTGGTGCGGTTGCTGGGAGGTGGCTTGCTGAAGGCAGGAGGGGATTCCTCTTGAAAGTAGGGCAACTGGACAGGGTGGTGTGGCTGCTGTTTCGTTGATGGTGGCAACATGGATTGCAGTTTTTGAAATATACGTGGAAGTGGTGGTCAGGGTGGTGGGAGTTGGTTTGGTGAAGGCGAGTGGTTCGACATGAAGGTAACGAAATGGGAAGAGGTGGTTTTGGCTGCTGGGAGGAGGTATGCGTGAGGACCCAAATCTGAGGCTGCGGTCTCTTGAAGAAAAATGTTCACGTTCGTGACATGGTCTAGATCTAGAACAGAGTTTCTGGTGTTAAATATGTTCTGTGACGACATTTTATTCGACATTTTATCCGAACTCGTTCTCGTACACTTGAGCCTGAGAGACGATCGAGCACGAGGTGAATTTGTCACGTGCAACACAGCCCGTTTGTATTTTGCACATTGTCTATCCTGTGTCTTGTTCGCCACCTGATGTGCTTTTGGTGTTCGCCTATGCGTTGGTGGTGTGGAACAGCCAACCACGCGACGGATCGTCTGGAGATCCTACGCGTTTCCTTTTTCAAGAGAAGAAAGAAGGGCGTCTTGGAAAAGACACTATCGCTGTATGGTCAAGGCGAGGGGTTCAAGAAGAGCAACTTGAAGGGTTGGTGTGGTTGTTGGGATGCGGCATGATGAAGTTGAGTGGTTCAACACGAAATTATGGGCGGTGGTCAAAATGCAATTTGGAAGTTGTGATATAAAGAACACAGTTGTCCTTGACATGACGGACCTGAGACATCCGTCATCATCCGTTTGAGATTTGTCCTCATCAGTGGCAAATAAAGATTGTCAAGTTACCGTTGTGTACTGAGAATTGATAGCTTTAGGTAGGTGCTACGCAGATGACAGGCCTGCGTTCCTGCGTTGCAATGCACTGTTTTGGTGGTGTCTGCGTCCCTTCCTCAAATTGGGACTCATCCTTTTCCTGAACCTCGTGGGTCGCATTATCTTGAGGTGACGCGTCATTATAGGGATGAAAAAAAATGGTTAAACACACACTAGTGACTGCGTCATTATCAGACTCCTATAGCTTGTCAAGCCTAATTTTAGCAGCACGCACTTTCGTATTGTGTACCACGACATCAAATACAGACATGACGGAAGTACACGCTTGACAAACACATATACCCCCTCCAACCCGAGCTCGAGATAAAATTGCGCTCCATATCCTGTGCTGTACGGAAAGTTAGTAGATAACTTCAGTCACGAATCAGACGTGACGTCCCTACAAGACTCCTTCACGTCACAGCCCTACAAGACCCCTTCACGTCACGTCCCTACAAGACCCTTTTCTATTTTTACTATTGTGTTCCCCGTAAAATCCCAAGAGGCATTCTCTTCCAAATCCATGTCGAATATTCGCCATCTTCTCGACTCTTAGTCTCTGCGCTTGCAGTTTACGCCACCGCGTTGAGGACTATGTTTCCCTGGTATTGAGCCCATGTTCGACCGCTGTGTTTGCTTTGGATTGCTTTTCACATCGGACGACGACCTCGGCCGTACGTTTATTTTACCGTACGGGACATTCTCTTCTGCAGACGCTTCAAACCTATTGATTCCTATAAACGGACTTCTCCACGTGGGCCTGAAGCCAAGCATTTACGGCCGCGCCGCACGCCTATAAACGGAGTGTACGCAGCCGGGAGACTGTCTTCACATAGTCCCTTTTCGCAAATGTACGTACGCGCTGCTGCAGAACGTTCTTTGTCGGGAACGCCTATGCATCTCCTACTTGTAGATGCTCCAAATCGTGCAGTTCCTATAAACGGAATGTTCCATGCAAGACTGGAGCCTTTACGCGCTTTCGTTTCTTCGTACCCTATGGACGGGATATTGCGAATTTCTGAGAAGTGCAGTCGCCCTATAAACGGGATACTGAGTGACACAACGAGCGCTTTCACGGATCAACCTCGATTGTGCTGCAGGAAGCACCGCAGCTTACAACACCATCCGTGTTTTCGAGCAATGATCAACCTCCAACCCCGCATTCGCCGACCACGATGCTAAAGAACACGTGCCACCAGCACCCCCGTCGACCCTACCACCGACAGCAAGCGCCATGCCCTACTTTCTGCGCGCGTCCGATCATGAAGCGAACTTCTTCGCTCGCCCTTCCCCTTCTTGCTCGATTTTGACCTTCGGGAGACCTTCAAGGCTTCTTTCGCAGACCATCCTCGCGCGTTCTTTTCTTCGGGAGACTACAGTACCGCTCTTTTTCGGACGACTCCAACACGGTTTGACCTTCGGGAGACTTCCGTCACAACCTTCAGATTTTTCTTTGTCGGTTTATTTTTGTTACGTCCCTACAGTCGTCTACAGATATAGTTTGTTATGGGAGCGTATTGTTTTCTGTTTCCGCGTAGTATCTGTTTCTATGTGGTGTCTTCTTATGCATGTATTCATTTGATAATCTTTCTTTCTCACTTGGATCTATTTCGAGTGCTCTGGCCTTGCCAGTTTCTCGAGGGAGACACGGAAAGTTAGTAGATAACTTCAGTCACGAATCAGACGTGACGTCCCTACAAGACTCCTTCACGTCACGTCCCTACAAGACCCCTTCACGTCACGTCCCTACAAGACCCTTTTCTATTTTTACTATTGTGTTCCCCGTAAAATCCCAAGAGGCATTCTCTTCCAAATCCATGTCGAATATTCGCCATCTTCTCGACTCTTAGTCTCTGCGCTTGCAGTTTACGCCACCGCGTTGAGGACTATGTTTCACTCTGTTTTATTTTTTGCAGCTAATGCTTGTCTCTTTTGCAGACCATTTTTTGTTGTGGGCTCGGCGTGGCCTGCGTGCTTGCAGTTGCTGCAGATCATGCCGGTGCAAATTCTACTTTCAAGTGGGTTTGATTCCAACTTTCAAGTGGGTTTGATTCCAAATCTACAAAACCACAAAAATACATAACCGTACACCCACGCATTTCAATCACCCACTCAATCTATGACAAGAACTCTTGTAGTCAGTATATCCTCCTAATATGTTGAATTCGAATGCCACCAACATAGAGAACCACATACAAAACAAAAATTGATGTTTATTTGATTAAACTCAAAGCAAAAATTCAATTAAAACAATAAAGATCCAAATACCTCAAACATAAAGAATAACATGAAATAATAATTGAGATAAATTGTATGATACACCAAAAAAAAATATCTTCATATCATTTACAAACAATAAAGGTTTGTGAGATATTTGAATCCAATTTCATGAAGGATCGAAATGGCATCTGGGTACAATAATGCATCCCACAAATGAGTCCAACACAAATCATACAATTAAGGTTACTTTGATAACACACTCAAACCAAATAATTTTATTAAAACAATAAAGATGCAAAGTCCACGAACATCGCGAATCAGATAAAAATATGTAATACAGATGAATGACATAATACACCCAAAAAAAATTTAACTTAATTTGATTTAAAAACAATAAAGGTTCATGAAACACTTAAATGATGTTTCAGAATGGATATAGATTTCATGATAATTGAGATGAATAAGATGATACACCAAAAACATAATTTAACTTAATTTGATTTAAAAATAATGAAGGTTAATGAGATACTTAAATGATGTTTCAGGATGGATATACATTTCATGATAATTGAGATAAATAAGATAATACAACCAAAAAGAAATTCAACTTAATTTGATTAAAAAACAATAGGGGTTCCTGAGATACTTGAATGATGTTTCAGGATGGATATAGATTTTATGTGATTAGACTAATATATACCACAAACATAATACACCCAAAAAAAATTTAACTTAATTTGATTTAAAAACAATAAAGGTTCATGAAACACTTAAATGATGTTTCAGAATGGATATAGATTTCATGATAATTGAGATGAATAAGATGATACACCAAAAACATAATTTAACTTAATTTGATTTAAAAATAATGAAGGTTCATGAGATACTTAAATGATGTTTCAGGATGGATATACATTTCATGATAATTGAGATAAATAAGATAATACAACCAAAAAAAAATTCAACTTAATTGGATTAAAAAACAATAGGGGTTCCTGAGATACTTGAATGATGTTTCAGGATGGATATAGATTTTATGTGATTAGACTAATATATACCACAAATGTGATTATCAAAGTACTACCACCCCAAAACACTACAATGATCGACTTTTCGAGTACAGGTTCAATACGTACTCTGATAATATGAGGAAATGCACAATGCAATGTAACTTTTATGGATTCGTATCCTAAACACGCACCAAAGAATAGTCACACACTTATGCCCGCTAAATAACTCACAAGCACAGGGTCAATTATAAACAATACAACCAAACCCTCCAACAATCAAGGTGACAGCGGTGAATAGTGGAAGTTTCTGCAGAAAAAAATTTCAAATGCTGTACGAACACTTTCACATTGGTCGATTAAGCTGAAACCCAACATGATACTACAGCCAGCACAGTATACAGTGAAAACTCCTGGAGAAAAACCTCGAAATGTTGGAGCGTGTTTTGTACATAAACCGTCTTGTTTCTTGCGACTCCGAGCAGTCTTGACACGCCCATTCGCTTCCTCGTCCATCGCATACCTCCTCACATGCCGCACAACAGGATGATTTGGGAAATATTCACCATTCTGTGTATGTATTGCAACAAATCATTAGTAACATACAACAAAGACCAAATTTTAAAGTACATACATGTCGGGACGAGTTTCTGCCAGGTACTTACCCATATGAAATCTTCAAACGTAGTTGGACATCTAAAACTATTGACGTTTCGCTGATTGCCACTTTCCTGAAGTGGACTCATCTGAGGACATGGACTCGAAACCGGAATATTTCTGTGTTCCTGTTCAAGCGTAGGGCACGCTTTCCTCTTTGATTTTTTTGGTTCCTGATGAGTGTCAGACCGTGGATGCATGCGAGGTTCACATTCCTCATTTTCCACCCATTCTGGGCGTGAAATTTGTAACATCTGGCGTAATAATTTGAGTAAGTCGTTATTCCAGATCGCCGCACCAGAATGTAGCAGAAAATATATTGCAGGACAATGTGACTTTAAATCATGAATATTTCCCATCTGACTTTCTTGCTCAGGTGTGAAAAGAGTGTCCTCGTTCATTTGAGGAATAGAATTTAAAAATGATGAAATGCTTGCATGGCCTTCTGGTTTCATGATTCCAACTTCTGGAGTCTGCGTGGCCCAGGACCTCAAAACTTTCACGTATTCGTTCTTGTATCCAGATCTGATTGATTCAGGGAAAAAAAGACTCCATGCTCCATCATCTGTATCTCCATGGGCGCATTCCTGAACGAAGAGCAAGGTCAATGCAATCTATGATTGTCTCATGACATATTTGCAAAACGTGACAACAACACTATGGATCAATGAAGTGGCAAATCAAGAAAAGAAGAAGACATGTGTGATTGCAATGCATTTTCAAATTGCCTACATACTGGTGTGCACGTACCTGAATTGAAATAAATGGTGACATGAATTGACCATCCGCACTTAGCAGCCAATCGACGAGACTTGAAATGTTTTTGGCGTTCTTATGATCCTTAGCAATACAGCCCAGGGGAAGGGTAATCGCACTTAAAATCTCATGCAAGCCCTTTCTGGCTGTTTTGAGGGTTATCAGACAACGCTGATCCTGCAACACAAGACGTGCAACCCTGGTGGATGCGTGAATATCAGGCACAGTGTGTGGTCTCCCATTCAGTCTGACATGCTTCGAACTTAGGTTTACCGTCACACCATCACAAACAATAGTTTGTACAGATGATTCTTGTCTGCCAGAGTCTGGAGCACTCGCCAGATTAATGTCATTCAAAGCTCTCTGCGCCTGGTTGATAAGGTATGCAACATGACGAAACAGAACCAAGAAATGGGGCTGATTGAGAAAAGCAGAAACCCTCTTCATATATTTGTGAAGTCGATTTTTAATTTCGTTGGTTGAGCTGTTCCTGAATCCAGTGAGAACATCACTACTGTGCCTGAGAAATGGGGAACAATTTGTGTGACCCTTATGGTGAAAGCTGTCGACGTAGAAAGCATATCGTTTGACCATTGATGGCTCCCTAGTCAGTGAAAAAACCAAGAGGTTACCTGTGTAGTAAATTATAAAATGCGTTAAAATACGACCATTTGTGTCTGCTGGCGTAATCACGCTCAAGTTCAAGTATGAACCATGACCATTCTCAAGCATCAGTATACAAATACGAGTGCACATTAGCGTGTCAACTATGCTGACATCTTAGTGTGATAACGAAAGGGACAGTGAAACACAAGGATAAATTGGATGTGTAAGAAGAGTCAAGTTCTAGCATTGTGAAACTCAGGGTGCATTAGCAGAAGCGCATGTGATACGTACAGGCGTTGTCATAGATCAGTCTTGTGGCTCCTCCTATACTTGACCCAATAGAGCAGTTTTGGCATGCACATTTGAATCCATCTGCATAGTCTATTCTCTGTGTTTATTTGAAAATGTTAGTCTGAAGCAGTGGAGTAAGCTCGTAATTATTTATCTTGAAAAAAGACATATACCTGAAAATGAGATTTTGTCATACAAATAAATGAACAAAGCAAAACAACAGAGAGCGAATTGCAAAACAATGATCAACATCCAAGAAAATATACTCGACACCAAATGAAGTGAGAGGTTGGTAATCAAAGCTAATTCGCTGACTAACCTGCAATGTGATGAAATCCAAAACACTTTCTCGAAAGTGCACGAGGACTGCTGGAACTGAAGTTCTGGTTTCTATTGCTTCCAAAGCAGCAGCCAAATATACATATAGTCCCGTGTCCTCCACAGTCAGCGTTTTCTGCTTCTGAAAACAACTAACGTAGTGTGAAAGCGTCACACGCATGTAGGCATGAAATGTAGTGCTGCTGACAAGTAGCATCTGGATGAAAACTGCCAAAAATTCGTAAGTAAAGAAAATATCTCCTCGGGCATGGATCAGGTCATCAGAACTTCCATCGTAGGAATTAATGTCACCCTGGACTGGCAAGAGAAATACACTTGATACATGGAAAACTTTGTACAACGTAGGCGTGGGAACATGGCCTGATTCTTGTTTACTTGATGCATCATTCGTCGAAGGAATTGTTTCACATCCTTCATTACACGGAGTTGTATGTTGAGCATTCAGTCTTGAACCCAAAACTCGCCGAGATCCATCAGGCATCCTGTGCCAGTCCTGTTTGAATCGTAAATATTGTGGACTGGCCGTATCCTCTGGTTCTTCCTGATTTTCTGATGACTTGGATACAGACTCCACGTTATTTGCAATTGAATCATTTTCCTTCTGTGAAGAACACTTGAGAGATTCGAGACAACCCCTACCATCCAGATCAGAACTCACGTCTGTCCCTGTTCCTGCAACACTTACCATACTTGCCGTGTCTGAATCATCGTTATCTGTCCCATACCCCGACAACCAAGTAATACTCTCTTCATACTCCCGAGTTCTCTTTTCAGCTGTCGCAATCTTATTTTGATGCTTAGCACGCAGCTTTGTTGTTGTTTTCTCCTTCAACCGAACTGCAGCAGGAATCATTTCAGGGATACGTTCCTTCGAACTGCCATATACTTTCAGACTTTCACCGTGAAAGGGGTCACAGTGCGTGTTCATTACGTCAATGAAATCGTCCGAGGATGGTCGAGTCCAAATTTGCTTTAAACCGCCAGAACTTCTAACATATTGAGCATGAGGGCAGTTGTTGGAGTCACACACTATACAGTGGGCCTGTTGAGCTGTGGCCATCCGTCCATTCAGTACCAATCCAAAATAGTCAGTCCCTGGGTAACCAATCTGCAATAACCGGAATCTTTGTCCATCTGGTATGAATTTGTCTAAACACAATTGAAAAATATCTCTTTTAGGAGCATCGCACATGTGTATGTCGTCAATAACATTAGCCTTCATACAACTCCAAATGTGAGTACGTTTGACGTCACAATCTTTAAACTGTTTTGCTTCCCTGGCAATCAAACTATACACATCTGACAACGACTGATATTCTAGTCCGGCTGTATAAAAAGCGCGCACAGTTCGAATGTGGACACATTCGGAAAGTTTTGTTGGTAACTTTGAATGGTCCATGGGGATCGAGGCTCGCTGCCAAATCATATCTCTTTCATGTTCCTGGTGACAAGTGTTACAACAAGCAAACCCCGCACTTTGCAACTGCAGTGAAGTTGAATCCTTGTAGTTGATGTGGTGAAAAGAGGTCAGGATGGGATTGTAAAGATCCAGGTTTGAAAATCTGTCTTTCGATGCTTTCCCATGTATTTGTATTTGTGTATTTGTCTCGTAATCGAAAACAATCCATTCGCTTCTGACATGTGATGAATGTTCAACACAGTCCTTCCCAAAAAGGCACACCGCTTTTGGGAATCCAAAAATCTGGCTTTGACCATTCAAGAGGGCTGTCGTTTCGTTTTTATCTTGTAAATTCAATTGCGAGGTAGTGCTGGAATCAGCGTCCTCATCACTACAGTTCACACTACTTTCAAAACAATCAGTAAACCCAAAATCATCCTGGAAAATATTTTCATGCAATTGCGCAGGCAAAAAAGTAGGATTGTCTGAATCCTGACGTAACGTTGTTGCAATCTTGTGGGACTGTGCGTTACCAAGATGCATGTCTGAATTGATGGCTCTAGGTCCTGTTCCTCGATTCCTCTCTGGTGATCTTGTCTGGGAACCTTCTGTATTTGAACTCCTTAAGAGTACAGTAATGTCCTGTGATCTATTCAATGAATAACTTGAATAATTGAATTTCGAACCAGGTGCACCAACAAAATTCAGATTTCTCATCGCAACAATCTTTACACTCGTATTGAGAATGGGCTGTGTTTTCAAACAATCGGATGCATTCCCATGTAGAAACACAGTTATGAAGGACCCATAATTGTTTGTCAACTTCAATCTCCAAAACTTATGTAAGCAATTCTTCTTGCTGGTATGTTGTTTCATCTCCACTACTTGACCAATGGTAACAGAAGCTGGCTTATTACATTCCTGTGCAGTTGTGGCAATAGAAAGAGGTAAAATATCCAACAGATCCAACAAACATGAAGAGCCAATATGATTGGAAGTCAGATCAGCAAAGTTGTGTTCAGCAGCAGATTTGTACTGCATAAATGCTGTCGGAACAAAGGACATTGAATTTGTACCACGTTTTCTCCTTGCGTGTGGTTGTACGGAAAGATTGAGAGCTGCGTTTGGATTCATATTGATTGTCCTTGGACCTGTATTCAGAATTGAACACATATCTGAGCCATTTCGATGGGGCGTCTTAGTGAGAGGAAAGTATTTGTCTTGCCCGTCGGTCTCGAGATCAACACGTGATTTTGTAGCGGTATCGAACATTGGCTTAAAAGTGGTCACACTAATCTGTTTTCCTTGGCTATTGACACACATCACTTGGATAAAGGATTTTGTACGTATACATGCATTCGACAAAAGACAGGATTCGAATTCTGTTTCCGAGAGTTCGACTTGTACGCGAGAAGAACCGTGACGAGAATTCAATATTTTTTTCCCAAGAAGCTTTTGTAAAACTTGAAATTCAGGAATCGTTGTTAAGTTCATATCCTCTTTGCATGCCTGGGTTTGATCTTCCGTTAAAACCTTCCACTTCCGACCAGATGGAGCACGCCAATCCATTCCAAGTCGCCCCAGCACATCCTGAAGATCTTTCTTTGTTACGCCCTGTATTTATTTCCGTGTTTGTCGTTATTTACACTCCCATGAAAAAATAGTAATTTTAACATCACATCATCCGAGTTTCAGTGACAAGTCAAACTTACCAGTTCTGATGCGCCTTGATCCATCGACATTCTGTTGCATAATTCTAGGATTTGAGTACGAGTGATGTATTGCGCAAGGCCCTGGAAGTTCTTGTGGGACTTTAACCGATTAAGGACATCCTTGGCACTTTCACCGATCAAACCTGACTGTGAGGGTATGATGGTATAATTTAGAAACCTACCAAGATCAGGACAATCGATTTATCAGGTCAGCTTCTACCCTTCAAACCTGGCTCTTCACCGTGCATGACTGTAAGTTTCAAAGGCACCTAGATAGGGAACAACAATACAGTGACTTTAACAAGAAAGATGAAATCAATTCTAAAATTCACCGTGGTTGAGAAGTTGGAATTCAGATGCAACATCAACGATGCAAAAGTGAAGCCTTGTTCTAGTTTTTGAACAAATTTGTCAAGCGTTCGTTCTTCGCTCAATTCTTTTGGTGTCAAGGCAGTTCCACTGATGTCGGAACAGGCCATTTTCTGGATGCAATCGTCCTTTGCTGTGGTAGGACTGGAAGACGTGGTCGTGACAATGAAAGCCATCATTCTTTGACGGAGGCAGCTAAGCAGGGACCTCGTCTGCCTGAACCACATCGTGGTACGTCCACAAAATGGCGCTGAGATGCGAGCACTGTCATTACTACCTTCATGCGTAGTCCGTGGCACCAAGGAACTGTCCTGTTGAGCGAAAGATGCGTGCATCGTCATGACTACCCTTATGCATGCTTTGTGGCACCTAGGCACTGTCCTATTGAGCGGAAGAACCATTCTTCTGCCTCAGAAACATAAGAGTTGAAATAACGAAACTCAAAGGATAAATTTTGAGAACGTGATAGCGAGTGCATACGTGCAGATGACGGCAGTGGATTGAAAAAAACAACAGGCCAAGGATCACAGCAAGAAAATCAACCACTTTTGTGCAAGCGAGTGTATGCAACACATGGGCAACCGCCGCCTTGATCTATTGTAACATGGTTGTACCTGCAATAGCCTCCATTGGAACAGCGAGCTACTGTTTTTTTTAAGTTGAAAATGTTTTTTTCTTAAACATGTTCTACTTTGGATTTTTTTAAGTAATGTGACGTATGCTTTTTATTTCAGAAAGCAGAAGATGTTCAAATCCTAAAAATATTCTGTGTTCATAGTAACTTTTATATGTCTCCTTGCCAACTGTCTACTACAATCTTATCATTCAAGTAATCAGGTATAAAAATGTTATTCATCGCAGGACAAGATAAACTTACAAAGTCCATCCTACTTGAAATCTGAAACAGCAGCAAAGTCCGCGAAATTTTCAAACAAGTTGTACTTTACTGTGTTCACAACGACGAGCCGTCACCGAAAAATTCAAATATAATCATTTCGCCAAAAAATTTCGTTTTTTTGTCACTTTTCACTTCTTTGGCAACTGGCCTGGAAACCTCTTGGATCTCAGTTTTGAATGGCGGAGGGCGGTGACACAGTGGTAAGGACTGTCCGCCGCTCTGGTCGGGGTGAAGGGCATGCACCCCTTCCCTCTTCTACTGCAACGGATTCTGGCACCGGGATCTCACCCCCGCCTGGTCTCTCTCCCCGTTTGATCCAAATTCGTACAGTCTGTAAAATGGCTGCTTGTGGTATACCTCGTCCAATCTCTAACATGACTGTATGTGGCGAACGATTGGGAGATGACGCCATGGGCGTACAGGGCAGCCGAGCTCGTCTTGCGGGAATGCTGGCGGGTGGAGGCGGGGGTTGGGGGGGAATCCGTTCGGTCTT
>Ga0335398_10004025_pt1 | contig 20860 bp, 20 predicted proteins | sample BON03_FD_205742 | JGI IMG/M metagenome (GOLD analysis project Ga0335398, IMG submission 205742) | Freshwater microbial communities from Lake Bonney liftoff mats and glacier meltwater in Antarctica - BON-03 (spades assembly) (version 2) | ecosystem: Environmental > Aquatic > Freshwater > Ice >... | reverse complement strand
GTCATACGCAGGTGCCTTGCGGTGAATCGTGGCGGTCAGGGTCTGGTCAATCGGGCCACGCTCGTCAATCGGCGCGCCCAGCACGTCCATGATGCGGCCCAGTGTGGCCTTGCCAACTGGAACGGTGATTTGCGCACCCGTGTTGTAGACCATGTTGCCGCGACGCAGGCCGTCAGACGTGCCCAGCGCGATGGTACGGACAATGCCGTCGCCAAGCTGCTGCTGCACTTCGAGGGTCAGCGCGGAGCCTTCCATCTTGAGCGCATCATAAATTTTCGGCATCTGGTTGCGCGCAAATTCCACGTCAACCACTGCGCCGATACACTGAACAATCTTGCCTTGAGCTTTCGTCATGACGGGATCCTTTTCTATTCTTTAAATCTTTAAATCGGGTGTGGCGCTGATTTCAACGCGCATTAAACGGCGGCTGCACCGGCAACGATTTCCGAAAGTTCTTTCGTGATCGCCGCTTGACGCGTCTTGTTGTAAATCAATTTCAATTCATCAATCACGCTGCCAGCGTTGTCAGTCGCAGACTTCATGGCCACCATGCGTGCCGACTGCTCGGAGGCCATGTTCTCGGCCACGGCCTGATAAACCAGCGCCTCGACGTAACGCACCAGTAAATCGTCAATCACAGTTTGTGCCTCAGGCTCATAGATGTAGTCCCAGCCATGCTGGTCCTTGTCGACCTGCAGATGCGCAGCCGTCAGCGGCAGCAACTGCTCGACCACCGGCTCCTGGCGCATGGTGTTGATGAACTTGGTGTAGCACAGGTACACCGCATTGATCTTGCCTTCGCTGTAGGCATCGAGCAGCACCTTGACCGGGCCGATCAGCTTGTCCAGGTGCGGCTTGTCGCCCAGGTGCGTCGCATGCGAGATCACTTTTGCACCAATCCGATTCAAAAAGCCAAAGCCCTTGTTGCCGATGGCCACCGCCTGAATGCCCTGACCGGCCGTCTGCATCTCCTTGAGCTTGACAGTGACTGCGCGCAGCAGGTTGGTGTTCAAACCGCCGCACAAACCCTTGTCCGTCGTGACCACGATAAAGCCGCCGGCTTTGGCATCGTTGGTCTGCATGAAGGCGTGCGTGTACTCAGGATTGGCTAGGCTCAGATTGGCCGTGATGTTGCGAATCTTGTCGCTGTAGGGCCGGCCAGCGCGCATCCGTTCCTGCGCCTTGCGCATTTTGGAGGCCGCCACCATTTCCATGGCTTTAGTGATCTTGCGGGTGTTCTCCACCGACTTGATCTTGCCGCGAATTTCCTTACCTGCTGCCATAACAGTTTCCTGGTTTCGAGTGAAAGAGTTACGCGAACGACTTCTTGAATTCGATCACGGCAGCCTTCAGTTCGGCTTCAGCGTCTTGGCACACCTTCTTGGCGGCTTTTTTCGTGTCGCTGTCATCGGGTTTGGCAGGCTTGGCATCCCACTTCGGACCATTCTTTTCGATGCTCGCCAGCAAGGCTGCATGCTTGTCCTTGAGGTAGCTGTGCAGACCAGATTCAAAAGCCAGCACCTTCTTGACGTCGATGTCGTCCATTGAACCCATGTTGACCGCGAACAGCGTCACGCCCATCAGGCTGATCGGCAGTGGTGAGTACTGGTTTTGCTTGAGCAGTTCGGTCACGCGGGCACCGCGTTCGAGTTGCTTGCGGGTGGCTTCGTCGAGGTCGGAGGCGAACTGCGCGAACGCAGCCAGCTCACGATACTGGGCCAAGTCGGTACGGATACCGCCGGACAGGCCCTTGATCCAGTTGGTCTGGGCAGCACCACCGACGCGCGACACCGAGATACCGGCGTTAATCGCAGGACGGATACCGGCGTTGAACAGCGAAGTCTCCAGGAAGATCTGGCCATCGGTGATCGAGATCACGTTGGTTGGCACGAAGGCCGACACGTCACCAGCTTGCGTTTCAATGATAGGCAGCGCCGTCAATGAACCGGTCTTGCCAGTCACTGCGCCTTTGGTGAAGTCCGAAACATATTTTTCGTTCACGCGGGCTGCGCGCTCAAGCAGGCGGCTGTGGAGATAGAACACGTCGCCGGGGTAGGCTTCGCGGCCTGGTGGACGGCGCAGCAACAGCGAAACCTGGCGGTAAGCCACGGCCTGTTTGGACAAATCGTCATACACAATCAGCGCGTCCTGGCCGCGGTCGCGGAAGTATTCGCCCATGGTGCAGCCGGAGTAGGCGCTCACGTACTGCATAGCAGCCGACTCGGAAGCAGAGGCTGCGACGACGATGGTGTATTCCATCGCGCCAGCTTGCTCGAGCGAACGCACGACGTTCTTGATCGACGAGGCTTTTTGGCCAATCGCGACATAGACGCAGAAAACGCCTGTGCCTTTCTGGTTGATGATGGCGTCAATCGCTACAGCGGTCTTGCCGGTTTGGCGATCACCAATGATCAGCTCGCGCTGGCCGCGGCCGATCGGCACCATGGAGTCGATGGACTTCAGGCCGGTTTGCAATGGCTGGTCAACCGATTTACGGGCGATCACACCGGGCGCAACCTTTTCAATCACGTCGGTCATCTTGGCGTTGATCGGGCCTTTGCCGTCGATCGGCTGGCCCAGTGCGTTGACCACACGGCCCAGCAGCTCGGGGCCGACCGGTACTTCAAGAATGCGGCCCGTGCATTTAACGGTGTCGCCTTCAGCGATGTGCTCGTACTCGCCCAAAATCACGGAGCCGACCGAGTCGCGCTCCAGATTCAGTGCCAGACCATAGGTTGGTGTGCCGTCGGCGGTTGCCGGAAATTCCAGCATCTCGCCCTGCATCACGTCGGACAAGCCGTGGATACGCACGATGCCGTCGGACACCGACACAACGGTACCCTGGTTACGGATGTCGCTGCTGGCGCTCAAGCCTTCGATACGGCTCTTGATCAGCTCAGAAATTTCTGCGGGATTGAGTTGCATGACTCTTTCCTTCTTTCTTCGGTTTATTGGACTTAAGGATTCGGTGCTGCGCGGTATGCCAGCTTAAGGACTACGAAACCAGCGCCACTTTCATTTGCTCTAAACGGGCTTTCACCGAAGTGTCCAGCACCTCGTCACCCACCACGACACGCACGCCGCCTATTAAGGCAGGCTCCAGCTCTACCTTGAGGTTTAGCTTGCGGTCAAAACGCTTTTCCAGCGTTACAGCCAGGTCTGCCAGTGCCGCGCCATCGAGCGCAAAGGCGCTGTAGACGGTGGCATCCGACGATCCGGCCTGCGCGTTTTTCAACACCCGGAACTGTCTAGCAATCTCGGGCAGGACGCTGATGCGTGCGTTGTCAATCACTGCACGCAGGAAGTTTTGGGCGGGTTCTGGCAAATTTTTGGCCACGCCAGCAATCACTTCAAACGTCTGCGCAGATGTCACGCCGGGGTTGCCCGCGTAATGCTGCAACTGGACGTTGGCGGCAATCGCTGCCAGTTCGTCCAGCCACACCGCCGTGCCGTCCAAGTCTTTACCGGCGGTCTTGAAAAGCGCTTCAGCATAAGGGCGCGCAATGGTGGCTAGTTCGGCCATGGTTTGCGCTTTCTTAAAGTTCTGTCTTCAAGCGGCCCAGCAAGTCGGCATGCACGTTGGCATTGACTTCCTTGCGCAGGATTTGCTCAGCACCCTTGACAGCCAGTGCGGCGACCTGCTCGCGCAGCGTCTCACGGGCCTTGACGGTCTGCTGCTCGGCTTCAACCTTGGCGGCGGCAATGATCTTGCCACCCTCTTCGGTTGCTTTCGCCTTGGCTTCTTCAATCATGACTTGTCCACGGCGCTCGGCATCAGCCAGACGGGCCGTCGTCTCGGTGCGCGACTTGGCCAACTCGGCTTCCACACGCTTGTTGGCGGAGGAAAGCTCGGACTTGGCTTTGTCGGCAGCCGCGAGGCCGTCAGCGATCTTGCTGGCACGTTCGTCCAATGCAGCGGCGATGGGCGGCCACACGAACTTCATCGTGAACAGCACCAGCAGTGCGAAGACGATGGCTTGCGCCACCAATGTTGCATTAATGTTCACAGTACATCTCCCTCAACGAGGTGTTGCAGGAATTTTTACTTGGCCAGACGTGCAATTTGAGCCAGGAACGGATTGGCTGTAGCGAACCACAAGGCAATACCGGTACCGATAATGAACGCGGCGTCGATCAGACCGGCCAGCACGAACATCTTGGTCTGCAATTCACCCATGAGCTCAGGTTGACGCGCAGCAGCCTCAAGGTACTTGCTACCCATGATGCCGATGCCGATACAGGCACCCAAAGCGCCCAGACCAATGATCAGACCAGCAGCCAGAGCGGCAAAACTAATAACTTCCATGATTGACTCCTTAATTAACTAAAAACAAAACAAAACAAAACAAAAATTAATGCGCGTCGTGCGCCTGCCCGATGTAGACCAAAGTCAACATCATGAACACGAAAGCCTGCAAGGTGATGATCAGGATGTGGAACACCGCCCACGCCCAACCCGCCACGATATGCAAGAGCAACAACATCAAGCCCGTAGGCGCGAGAGAAAACGCCCACGCGCCACCCAGCAGGGCAATCAGCATGAACACCAGCTCGCCGGCATACATATTTCCAAACAGTCGCATGCCGTGCGACACGGTTTTGGCCACAAAGGAAATCAACTGCTCGGCGATATTGACAATGCCTAAAATGACGGCAAACACCGGATTCTTACTGGTGCCGAAGGGCGCAGAAACCAATTCATGGGCCCAGCCACCCAGGCCCTTGACCTTGATGTTGTAAAACAAACAGATGAACAAGACCGAAACCGACAGGCCCATGGTTACCGATAGGTCAGCCGTGGGCACGACACGCAAGTAGGCATGACTTGGATCGTAGCCAGCCGCGCCATAAGCCAAACCCCACAGCACCGGCAACAGATCGACCGGCAGCAAATCCATGGCATTGAGCAGGAAAATCCAGACAAACACGGTCAACGCCAAAGGGGCCACCATTTTGCGGCTCTGGGCGTTGTGAACAATCGCCTTGGCCTGACCATCGACCATTTCGATCAAGATTTCAACTGCGGCCTGAAAACGGCCTGGCACGCCGGATGAAGCCGTGCGTGCCGCCTTCCAGAGAAAGAAGCAACCCAGCACGCCGACCAACACCGAGAAAAAGATGGAATCGAGGTTGAAGACGGTGAAATCGACGATTTCCGTCTGCGGCTTGTTTTGCCAATGCGTTAGGTGGTGAACAATGTATTCACTGGCTGTCGGAGCGTTTGCTTCTGCGGACATGGTTAACTCTTTAAGTCGTTTTTAGTTTCGGACGCACCAACAGCGCCACCCAATACACCTGCAAGACAATCATCAGGCCGACCAGCATGGCCAACCAATCCAGTTCTGCAACCAGTTGCGGGGCCGCAAAAAGCATCCCGACACTAGTGACAATCTTGACCATTTCCCACAAAAAAAATCCAGCCACTGCAGCGCCCGGATTGATTGACCACAGCTTGCTGGCGAGACCGCGCGCAAACAAGGCACCCGGTATCACCACCACCAGCGCGCCGTAGAACACCGACCACGCTACATTTTGTTTTCCGGTCAGGGTCCAAGCGGCACACGCCACCACGACCCCCACCACCAACTGCCCCGCCACCACCACCCAAGGCGCTAGCTGCGGATTTGCCTCGCGAAACTTTTGAGCTTCTTTCCTGCTCAGGGGCTTGAAGGCAACTTCTGCATCTTCTGCTGCGTCTGAATTTACCGCCGAACTCGTCATTTTGATCATCACAAATTACGGCAGGGTTACAAAAAAGTTTATAAGCCAGTTACGTAGCGATTATTAGCTAAGCCTTTGATTATACGTAGAAACCCGATCACCCCTTTCAAAACCCCCGCTTTAACTCAGTCAAAGACTTTAATGGGTTATTGGCGCCTGACCCCAAAAATCCACACTCTTTCATGAGTCGGCCACAATCAGGGGTTTTCTTGTTTAAGCAGCCACCCACACCAGCGACCCCATGAGCCAGCGCCAACAACAACCCGACCACCCCGCCCAAAAGCAGCCCGAAGTCCGCTGGACCAATCGCTTTACCAAAGGGTTCAGCCGTGAAACACTGGCGGCCCACCCCTGGCTCAAGCCCGTGGCACATCGCCTGCTAGAGCCCGGACTCTGGCATGTGCAGCATGAGGCGGTGGCCCGCGGGGTGGCCATCGGTCTGTTCTGGGCGTTTGCGCTGCCTGTTGCCCAGATCCTGGTGGCAGCCGCCCATTGCGTCTGGTGGCGCGGCAACATCCCGACGGCCGCAGGGATGACGCTGGTCACCAACCCGTTCACCATCGGCTTCTGGCTCTGGCTGGCGCACAAGGTGGGCAGCTTGTTTCTGGGCTGGGTAGGCATAGCGCCCCACGACATGGCGGCGGGTAGTAGCGCGGCCGGGGCCGGATTCAATCTGCTTGCATTGCTCGAGCAATATGGCTGGCCGGTGGTGCTTGGCATGGTCATTTTTGCAGTTGTCGGCGCAGCCAGCGGTTATCTGGTGGTCAAACTGATCTGGCGCACACGCGTCTGGTTCAAGCGGCGCATTCAGCGCCACGGCAGATAAGGCTCTAGTATTCCGTTTATTTCCACTCTATGACTTTTTTGATGAACACATTCAACACAAGCTCCAACGCACAGCTGCCCGCCATGCCCTGCTACCTGAACGGCGAATTTATCGCGCTCAAGGACGCCAAAATCAGCGTGATGGACCGCGGTTTCATCTTCGGCGACGGCGTTTATGAAGTCGTGCCGGTCTATGGCGGGCGGCCGTTTCGCTTTGCACAGCACATGGCCCGACTGGACCGCAGCCTGGCCGAGCTGCGCATTGCCAACCCGCTGTCCCACGACCAGTGGCGCACGGTCACATTCAAGCTGCTCGCCGACTACGCACTGCAAATGCACACCTCCCCGGAAAAAATCGACCAGCTGGTGTACATCCAGATCACCCGTGGCGTAGCCATGCGTGACCACGCCATGCCGCCCGACCTCACGCCCACCGTCTTCGTCATGACCAACACCATGAAACTGCCCAGCGCGCAGCAACGCGAAGACGGCGTAGCCTGCGTGACAGCAGATGACTTTCGCTGGGGAAAAGCCCACATCAAAAGCACCAGCCTGCTGGGGGCTGTGTTCTCGCGCCAGATCAGCGTGGACGCAGGCGCGCTGGAGACCATCATGTTCAGGGGCGATTATTTAAGCGAAGCCGCCGCCAGCAATGTCTGGGTTATTCAAGGCGGAAAAGTGCTGGGTGTGCCCAAAGACAAGCTGGTGTTAGAAGGCATTCGCTACGGCTTGATTGAAGAAATATGCAGCGCCGCCAACATCCCGTTCGAGCTGCGCCGCATCACCCGTGCCGAAGTGCTGGCCGCTGACGAATTGCTGCTGTCGTCAGCGACCAAAGAGGTGCTGCCCATCACGCTGCTAGACGGCAAGGCGCAAGGCAACGGCAAGCCAGGGCCAGTCTATAAAAAACTGTATGAGGCGTACCAGGCCATCAAGCAAGCACAATAAAGGCATGAGCGACCAAACTGAACCGATCAAGCCAGACCCGCCAGCCACGCCGTGCCAAGAGTCGCTGATCGAGTACCCCTCACAGTTCCCCATCAAAGTCATGGGCCTGAAAGTAGACGGCCTGGTCAGTACCATCACCCACATCGCGCACCAGTTCGACCCGGCCTTCGATGCCTCCAGCATAGAGCTGCGCGAAAGCAAGGGTGGAAAATATTTGGGGGTTACTGTCACCGTGACAGCCACTTCTAGGGAACAGCTTGACGAGCTGTATCGCACATTGAGTACGCATCCGATGGTGAAGGTCGTGCTGTAATTTCATACGAAAATGCAAGTCTGAAAATTTTCATAAATTTTCTATTTGTGAGTTTTATGAAAATAAATTGACTTTTATTTTCATAAAACTATGATTGCGGAAATCTTATAAAAATTTCCATGACAGAAAACCCACAGCGCGCAGGCCGTTACATTCAGCAGACAACGGGCTATCGGGCATTCATTCCAAAGGCTTTACCGCCCAACCCGGATATTGCATTCGACGGTGAGCTGCGCACGCTGCTGTCCAACGCAGACCGCGACATCGCCCGGCTCGACGCTATTGCTACGCTGCTACCCAACCCCGACTTATTCGTTGCGATGTACGTTCGCCACGAGGCCGTGCTTTCATCCCAGATTGAAGGCACGCAAAGCACGCTTGAAGATGTTCTGGCCTTTGAGGCACAAGGCACCAATAACGACACACCGAAAGACGTGGAAGAAGTCGTCAACTACGTGCGCGCCATGAACCACGGCTTGCGTCGCCTTGATGAGCTTCCTCTGAGTCTTCGCCTGCTGTGCGAAATACACGGCGAGCTGATGCACAACGTGCGTGGTGGTGAAAAAACACCCGGCGCATTTCGTACTTCGCAGAACTGGATTGGCCCTGCCGGTAGCAGCTTGGCCACCGCATCGTTCGTTCCGCCACCGCCGCATGAACTGATGAACACATTGGGCAACCTGGAGAAGTTTTTGCATGAAAGCAAGACCCGCGTGCCTCTGCTGATTCGCTGCGGCTTGGCCCACGCGCAATTTGAAACCATTCACCCCTTTTTAGACGGCAACGGCCGCGTCGGTCGACTCTTGATAACGCTCATTCTGTGTGAAGAGCGCGCGCTATCGCGCCCACTGCTTTATTTATCCGTATTTTTAAAAGCCCATCGCGCCGAATATTACGACCGATTGACCGCCATTCGCGAGCACGGTCATTGGGAACAGTGGCTGAAATTTTTTCTGCGCGGCGTTAGCCAGACAGCCAGGGCAGCTACCCGCACCGCCACCGATATCGTTCACATGCGAGAGGCGCATCGCAGTGCCGTTATCAAAAGCGCCAAAACGCTCAAGCTGCTCGACAGCCTGTTCCAGCAACCATTGACCTCCCCCAAGCGTATTGCCAAGATTGTCGGCTGCACGCACCCAACGGCAGTCAAGATCGCTCGCGACTTAGAGGCGCGTGGCTGGCTGCAAGAAGTCACCGGGTTTGAGCGCAACCGTCTCTACCGCTACCAGCCCTACATGGCGTTGTTTCACCGCGAAACGGTTGAAGCGGCTCTTGCGTCCCAGGTTGGTGTCAACTAAAAAAACGCAAACCCATGCCCACCCTAGACTGGCTCAACCGCGCCAACGCCTTCACCCTGGCTGCCAAAGTGCCGTACCGTTTGCTGGAGGAGGTGTCGGTTCACGCCGTCACCCTCGCTTCAACCCACGCAACACCCGCTCAGGCGGAACTGGTCGAAGCCCTGCCGCCAGTCACAAGCAACACGGCCCCGCAGCCCACCCACGGCAACCTGTTAATTCAGGGCGACAACTTAGAGGCCATCAAAGCCTTACTGCCGTTTTACCGGGGGCAAGTCAAATGCATCTTCATTGACCCGCCCTACAACACCAAAAGCGCCTTCGAGCATTACGACGACAACCTGGAGCACGCCCAGTGGTTAAGCATGATGCTGCCGCGCCTGCAACTGTTGCGCGAGTTGCTGCGCGAGGACGGCTCGATCTGGGTGACGATTGACGACAACGAAGGGCATTACCTCAAGGTGTTGATGGATGAGGTGTTTGGGCGGGGGAATTTTGTGGCGAATGTGGTTTGGCAGAAACGTTACTCCCGAGACAACAACTCGGCTATCGGTGATGTGCATGACAACGTACTTTGCTACGCGCGAAATCCCGAGCTGTTTCGATCAACACGCAATCTCGTTGACATTGACGAAAAGACACGGTCGGCTTACCGCAACCCAAACAATGACCCCAAAGGCCCATGGCGATTGGTGCCGATGACTGGCGCAGGTCTTCGGCCCAACCAGCAGTACCCAATTACTACCCCGAGTGGGAAAGTGGTGTACCCCTCTGAAGGACGCCATTGGGCAGTACTCGAACAGAAGTATTTGTCGTACGTCGCAAATGGAACGGTTTTTTTTGGCAAAAATGGGGACTCTCAACCCGGCGTTATCCGCTTTCTTTCAGAGGTTGAAGGGCTGGTTCCTTGGACTTGGTGGCCGCATGAGGAAGCAGGGCACACGGACGAATCGAAAAAGGAGGTCATGGTCCTATTCGGCAACGGCAACGCCTTTGATACACCTAAGCCGGAACGCCTCATCCAACGCATCCTCCACATCGCCACCAACCCCAACGACCTCATCCTCGACTCCTTCCTCGGCTCCGGCACCACAGCCGCCGTCGCCCACAAAATGGGGCGCCGCTGGATAGGCATAGAAATGGGCAAACACGCCGCCACGCACTGCCTGCCGCGCCTGCTCAAAGTCATCAACGGCGAGCAAGGCGGCATCAGTAAGGCGGTGAACTGGCAGGGCGGTGGTGGCTTTCGCTTCATGAAGCTGGGCGCGCCGGTGTTTGATGCGACCGGCCGCATTCACCCCGAGGTGCGCTTTGCCACGCTGGCCGCGTTCATCTGGCAGCAGGAAACCGGCACGGCGCTGGATGCCAGCCACACCAGGCCGGGGACGCCGTATCTAGGAACTCACTATCAATTTGATAGCTCATTACGACCATTCAACGATGGCGATGAGCCGGTTTCGTTCATAAAAACGCCCGCATTCGCCTGTTACCTGCTGTTCAACGGTATTTTGAAAGACAAGCGCCCGGCTGGCGGCAATGTGCTGACGCAAGCCGTGCTCGACGCCTTGTTGGCGCTGCACGCCACCACGCCCGAGCCCACCGCGCCGTTGCTGGTGTACGGCGAGGCCTGCCGCCTCGGTGAGGCCCGACTGGCGCAGGCCCATGTGACGTTCAAGCACATTCCGTATGACGTGAGGGCGCGCTGACCATAAGCGGGCTGGATGACCAAAAAATTGTGGCAACCCATCCGGGCAAAGGCGGTCGATGGGCGCTTTTCAAGCCATGAGTTTTCGGTTAATCAGATTGAAATTCTTTGGGTTTAGCCAATGATTTAGCCAATTCAAAAAATTTAATCAATATAAATCAATGACTTACATTGGATATTTGGGTAAAAATTAGCCCAATCTAATCGGAATATTTATCCAATGACCACCCTCGCCCTCAAGTCCTACCAGCAAGCCGCCCTTGACGCGCTCAAGAGTTTCGCCCGCTCAGCCCAACTCAAAGGCCCGGCGCTGGCTTTTGGCGAGCTGGTTGGGCGGCCTTACAACCCGGATCCGTTTGGCGAGACGCCCTGCATCTGCCTGCGCATTCCCACCGGGGGCGGCAAGACGCTGATGGCCGCGCATGCCATCAACGTGCTTGCGCAAGAGTGGCGCGCTACCGATGCACCCGTGGTCGTGTGGCTGGTGCCCAGCGACACGATTCGCAGCCAGACACTCAAAGCGCTGCAAACCACAGCCCACCCCTACCGTGATGCGCTGGAAGCCAGCTATGGCGCTGGCGTGCGGGTTTGCGTGCTGGAAGACTTGGCCAACATTGCGCCGTCCGATTGGGGTCAGCGCGCCGTGGTCGTGGTGGCGACCATTCAGAGCTTTCGGATTGACGACACCGACAAACGCAATGTGTACAGCTTTTCTGAAAGCTTTGAGCGACATTTCAAGGGCGCTGGCGAACAGCGTTTGCGTGTGCTGCACGATTTGCCTGACGCCGTCGTGACGGCTGCAGAGGCGGAAAACGACACCACCGGCGTATTACGTGGCTTTGTCGGCCAGTCGCGCTGGAGCCTGGCGAACTGGCTGGCACTGCACGAGCCGCTGCTGATCGTGGACGAAGCGCACAACACCAAGACCGACAAAAGCTTTACGGCGCTCAAGCGCCTCAACCCCAGCGCCATTCTGGAGCTGACGGCCACGCCGATCCCCAGCAAAACTAATGTGCTCTACCACGTCAGCGCGCAGGAGCTGGCAGCAGAAAGCATGATCAAGCTGCCGATTGCGCTGGCCGAGCATCCGCTGGGCTGGCAGCAGGCGGTGTTTGCCGCCGTGCAAAGCCAGCGCGCCCTGGAAGGTGAAGCGCTGAAAGATGAGGCCACCGGCCACGGCTATGTGCGGCCCATCGTGCTGTTCCAGGCGCAAAACGAGAACGATGAGGTTCCGCCCGCCGCCTTGCGCAAACACCTTGAAGATGAGCTGCATATTCCTGGCGCGCAAATCAAGATTGCTACCGGTGACACCAAGGAGTTGGAAGGGCTGGACCTGGCTTCGCGTGACTGCCCGGTTCGCTTTGTCATCACGGTGCAGGCGCTGCGCGAAGGCTGGGACTGCCCGTTTGCCTATGTTCTTTGTTCGCTGCAAAAGCTCTCCAGCGCCACGGCGGTTGAACAATTGCTGGGGCGGGTGCTGCGCATGCCTTATGCCAGCCCGCGCGGACGCGAGGCGCTGAACCGTGCCTATGCCCATGTCTGCGAGACAAAGTTTTCCACTGCGGCCCATGAATTGGCAGACAGGTTGATCAATAACATGGGGTTCGAGGCGCTGGACGTGGCTTCCATGGTGGTTCAGCAATCGGTATTGCCGCTCTTTGACACCGCTGCGCCACCACCCAATACGGCACCTGCGCCGGTAACCACCACTTTCGCATCAACCACTCCCCCGGAAGAGTTGAAGGCAGCACTCGGCGTGGAAGTCGTGCAGCAAGGTGGTGAGCAAACGCTGGTTGTCACCGGCCACATCGATGCAGGGGTCGAAGCACTGCTGATGACCCAGGTGCGAGGCCCGAAAAAACAAGAACAGGTCAAGGCAAAAGTAGCCCAACACAACGCGTTGGTGGCAGCCCAAGCCGCGCCGTCATCACGCGGCGAACACTTTGCACCCATCCCGACGCTTGGTTACCGAAGCACGCCACAGGGACAACTGTGGCCGCTGGAGCGCGAAGCTGTACTGGAGGCGGTGGAGCTGGATCTGCTCACGCCAGAAGCCGTGCAATTACCGGGCTTTCAGGTTGTCGAACAATCCAACACGTTTGAGATTTACCTGAAAGATGCGCACGTCAAATTGCGTGCGGCGGATGCCAGTCAGATCGCCTTTGACTATGGCTCGACAACCATCACGGCGCAAGACCTGGTGCGCTGGCTAGACCAGTCACTGTTCCAGAAAATGCCGGGATTCACCCAGGGGCAACGCACCGCCTATTTCGCCGCAGTCGTGAGCCATTTGATCAACGAGCGAGGCATTTCACTGGCGACGCTGGCGAAGGCGCGTTTCAAGCTGGCACAGGATATTGAAGCGAGGGTTGGAGACCTGAAGGACAAAGCAGCGAAAACCCAGTTTCGTCAGCTGGTGCTTGAGCAGATTTGGGATATCGAACCAGACTGGAGCCGACCGCTTCTTTTCGAGGCAAACCGGTATCCCGTCCCGGCCGGATCGCGCTACGGCGGCCGTTACCAGTTCAGCAAGCACTTTTACCCAGTTCAGGCCGACCTGAAAGATGGCGGCGAAGAGTTTTTATGTGCTCAGTTGCTGGACAATCATTCAAAGGTCAAGCATTGGGTGCGCAACCTGACAACCGCCCCCTGCGGCTTTGCGCTACCGACTTCAAGAGGAAAGTTTTTTCCTGACTTTGTGGCCGAGTTAAAAGACGGACGGATGGCTGTCATTGAATACAAAGGGGCTCATTTGGTGAGCGACCCCTATGAAATCGAAAAACGGCAAATAGGCGAGCTGTGGGCGGGCAAAAGCGGCGGGCGATGCCTGTTTGGGCAAATTGTGAAAGAACGGGATGGCGTCGGGATGTCCGGTCAACTGGACTCCCTGCTGGCATGAAGCCAGACATCAAGCCTCTCGGTCGGGTCGACTACCTGCCCACCTGGCAGGCCATGCAGGCCTTCACGGCGGCACGCGGGCAGGAAACTTCAAGCAAAATCGGCATTTCTCCCTTGTCTGGCGGGCGTGATGAGCTTTGGATTTGTGAGCATCCTCCGATCTATACCCAGGGCTTGGCGGGCAAGGCAAGCCATGTTTTAAATCCCGGCAACATCCCGGTGGTGCAAACCGACCGAGGCGGGCAGGTGACGTATCACGGGCCGGGGCAGGTGGTGGCGTATCCGCTGATTGACTTGCGGCGTGCTGGCTACTTCGTTAAGGAATATGTTTACCGCATTGAAGAGGCGGTGATTAAAACCCTGGCGTACTTTGGCGTGACGGGGCATCGCGTAGCTGGTGCGCCAGGGATTTATGTGCGGCTTGCCGACCCGGCCTCCCATGCGCTGCTGCCGCAGCGCCCTGCAAAAAAGGGGTCTGAGCCGTTCTGCTTCGCAGCCGGATCCGACCCCAATTTTGCAGGCCTAGGCAAAATCGCTGCCCTCGGCATCAAGGTCAGCCGGCATTGCACCTACCACGGCGTGGCGCTGAATGTGGCGATGGACCTGGAACCCTTCTCGCGCATCAACCCTTGCGGCTATGCGGGGCTGGCCAGCACAGACCTTTCTACAATCGGGGTATCGGTAAGCTGGCAAGACGCTGCGGACGTGCTGGGCCAAAAGCTCGTCACCTATCTGGCGTCCTGATTCCATCCCATCAAAAAAACACGCCATGAGCACCCAAGAAACTGTCAATCCTGTTGTTCGCGATATCCAGAGCCTGGAAGCCTACAACCCGTTGGCCAAGCAAAAGGCAGCGGCCAAGCTGTCGCGCATCCCGGTCAAGGTGGTGCAGGGCGAAGTGCTTAAAAAGCCCGTCTGGATTCGCGTAAAAGCCGGCAGCCCCAGCACCCGCTTTTACGAGATCAAACAAATCCTGCGCGAGAACAAGCTCAACACCGTGTGCGAGGAAGCCAGCTGCCCCAACATCGGCGAGTGTTTTGGCAAGGGCACGGCGACTTTCATGATCATGGGCGACAAATGCACCCGCCGCTGTCCATTTTGCGATGTCGGCCACGGTCGGCCTGACCCGCTGGATCCTGATGAGCCACTAAATCTGGCCAAAACGATTGCGGCGTTAAAGCTCAAATACGTGGTGATTACCAGCGTCGATCGTGACGATTTGCGCGATGGCGGCAGCGGGCATTTTGTCGCGTGCATCCAGAAAATTCGCGAGCTCTCGCCCACCACCACAATTGAAATTCTGGTGCCTGACTTCAGGGGTCGCGACGACCGCGCGTTAGAGATTTTAAAAGCCGCACCGCCCGATGTGATGAACCACAACCTGGAAACCACGGCCCGCCTGTACAAAGAGGCACGCCCCGGCAGCGACTACCAATTTTCATTGCACCTGCTGAAAAAGTTCAAGGCCCTGCACCCCGACGTGCCGACCAAGAGCGGCATCATGGTCGGCCTGGGTGAAACCGACGAAGAGATTTTGCAGGTCATGCGCGACATGCGCGCACACAACATCGACATGCTGACGATTGGCCAGTACCTTGCGCCTTCAATGTCGCACCTGCCGGTGCGCCGCTACGTACACCCCGACACCTTCAAAATGTATGAGGCCGAGGCCTACAAAATGGGCTTTACCCACGCGGCGGTAGGCGCGATGGTGCGCAGCTCATATCACGCGGATGAGCAGGCCCACGCTGCAGGCGTGACAAGCTATTAATTAGATAGCAATCAGACCTAAACAAGAAGTTAAAGCAGCGCTGCAGGGTCTTCGCTGGCCAGCACTTGGCTAGCCCAGGCCTTGAGTTTACCGGCATCTGAGCGCAGCACCTGTTGCTTGACCGCCAGGATTTGCGACGGGTGCATTGAAAAGCTACGCAGCCCCAGCCCGAGCAGCAGCCGCGTCATGCTGACATCACCGGCCATCTCGCCGCAGACGCTGACACCTTTGCCCTGGGCATTGCATTCGGCAATCGTGTCGGCTATCAGGCGCAGCACGGCCGGGTGGCAGGGGTCGTAGAGGTGCGACACCGATTCATCGGCACGGTCAACCGCCAGCGTGTACTGAATCAGGTCGTTGGTGCCTATCGACAGAAAGTCGAAGTGCTTCAAAAACAGCTTGAGGGTCAGCGCCGCTGCGGGGATTTCAATCATCGCGCCCAGGCGCACCGGGCCGTAGGGAATGCCGCTGTTGTCCATCTGCGCGCGTGCGTGGTCGATGAGGGCCAGCGTCTGGCGGATTTCGCTGGCATGGGCCAGCATGGGCACCAGCAGGTTGACCTGGCCGTGCTGCGCGGCCCGCAGTATGGCGCGCAGCTGGGTTAAAAACATAGGCGGGTCGGTCAGGCTCCAGCGGATGGCACGCAGGCCGAGAGCCGGATTGAGGTGGCTCTCCTGCGCCCTGCCGGCAGGTTTGTCGAGCGGCTTGTCTGCGCCAACGTCAACGGTACGAATCGTGACCGGCAAGCCCTGCATACCTTCAACGGCCTTGCGGTACGCGGCGTACTGCTCTTCTTCATCCGGCAGCTTGGAAAGGCCCTGCGATGTACGGCTCATGAACAAAAATTCACTGCGGAAAAGGCCCACGCCGACGGCTCCGACCTTGATGGCGCCAGCGGTGTCGTCAGGCATTTCGATGTTGGCCAACAGCTCAACGCGCTGGCCGTCAAGCGTCAGCGCGGGCGTGTGCTTGAGGCGATTGAGCCGTTCGCGCTCCAGCTCGCCCTGGCGCTGCTTGAAGACGTATTCAGCCAAAATGATGGGCGACGGGTCCACAATCAGCACGCCCATGTCAGCGTCAATAATCACCCAGTCATCCTGTTTGATGAGCTGGCTGGCGCTGCGGGCACCGACCACGGCAGGGATGTCCATGCTGCGGGCGACAATCGCGGAGTGCGATGTTTTGCCACCCACATCAGTGGCAAAACCGGCAAACAGGCTTTGCTTAAACTGCAGCATGTCGGCGGGGGAAATGTCATGCGCGATCAGCACCAGCGGCACATTTTCCGTGTCGTCCAGCAACAGACTTTGATGCGAATTTTTGCGGCCAGCCCCGGCCTGGCGTTGCTGTTGCAAGGGCGGCCGCATCGGCGAGGGCGCGCCTTTCATGCGGCGCAGGATGCGCTCGATGACCTGCTCCAGGTCAGCCTTGCGTTCGCGCAGATACTCGTCTTCCATCTCGTCGAACTGGCGCGCAATGATTTCGTACTGCGTGGTCAGCGCCCATTCGCCGTTGTAATGGCGCTCGGTGATCCAATGCTTGACACCGCTGATCAGCGTCTCGTCTTGCAGCAGCATCAAATGCACATCCAGCAGGGCCGACAACTCGTGTGGCGCGTCCTTGGGCAGGTCTTGCTGCACACGGGTAATTTCTTCAGTTACCGCATTGCGGGCCACGCGCACACGGGTGATTTCTTCATCGGTTCTGGAGTCGTCAATAAAGTAATGCGCAACATCAGCGCGGCTCGATGCCACCAGCACGGCACGGCCAATCGCGATACCTCGCGAAACGGCTAGACCCTGTACTGAAAAAGTCATGCCGTGCGCCGCGCAGGGCCGCCCCAAGCAAGCACAGCCCCCTCGGGGGGCAGAGAGCTACGCGAAGCGAGCGAACGTGGGGGCCAGCAATTTCCCGCCGGGCCGCCCCAAGGGAAATTAGCCCCCTCGGGGGGCAGCTGGTTATTGGGGTCAGACGCCAATTTTGCCGCGTGCGAAGCACGATCCCCTTCGGGCAAGCCAAAGGCTTGGCAAATTTGGACTCTGACCCCAAAAACCAGCGTGGGGGCCATATTATTCACCTTCACCGAACTTATTGGCAATTAGAGCTAGCAACGCATCCATCGCCTCCTGCTCCTGTGCGCCGTTGGTTTCGATTTGCACCGTACTGCCCATACCGGCGGCCAGCATCATCACGCCCATGATGCTCTTGGCGTTGACGCGACGTTCGCCCTTGCTCATCCACATCTCGCACGGAAAGCTGCCGGCGAGTTTGGTGAGTTTGGCGGAAGCTCTGGCGTGCAGGCCGAGCTTATTACTGATGTTCGTACTGGTCTGGATCATGTTTTCGTTTTGCCTGCTTTTGCGGTGCGGTAATGGCCACCTGCATGATGCCCTGCGTTCCGCCTAGCACCGCCCGGGCCACCAGAACGTCGAACGGCTCGTGGAGGTAAGACACGGTGCGCAGCAGCATGGGCAGGTTGACGCCGGTAATGAGTTTGGACTTCACGCCATCGATCAGCTTTTGCGCGACGTTGCAGGGCGTGGCGCCATACACGTCTACCAGCACCAGCGCATGTGAGGTACCCATCTGCTCGAACATGATGCGCGCCTGGGCCAGGGTTTCTTCAGGCGACATGTTGGGCTGTACGTCCAGCGCCACCACACTGGCAGGGTTGTCGGGGAACACATGCAGCACACACTGCCGCAAAGCAGAGGCCAAAGGTGCATGGGCGATGATGAAAATGCCATTCATTGCGGTGAATTATCGGCTTTGATGCTTAGAAAATAAGCGTATGACGCGATACAACAACACAAATACACAGCCACGGGAACTGTCACCCCAGATATTGAATGCCAATACCAGCAGGCTCACAGGCGGGTTCTGTCGTGCCGTAGGCGGCTGTCCTCAGGCGCCTGTTCGCGCTCCGTCATGCCGTAGTCGCGGATAACGCCGGCAATGCGCAGCCGATAGTCTTCAAAGATACGCGAACGGCCTTGGGCCTGCGCTGCCCTGTGCTCGTCCAGCTGCCGCCAGGCTGCGACGGCAGCCTCGTCCCGCCAGAACGACAGCGAAAGTATTTTGCCCGGATTGGAAAGACTTTCGAAACGCTCGACCGAGATGAAGCCGTTGATGGCGTCGAGCCGGGTGCGCAGGCTTGCGGCGATATCGAGATACGCCTGTCGATGCCCATCTTTCAGGCTGACCTCAAAAATGACGGCAATCACTGGAGTCCCCTATCCTGCGCTTGCACAATCACACCTGCCGCTGCGCCATCGCTGCGCGGGTCGCTGGCCGCATGCATCGTGCCGTCCTCGTCAAGGCGGATAAGACCGGCGTGCCCCATGTAATCAGAATACGGTGCAAACCATTCGACAGCGTGGCCCATGGCGGCAAGTTCGTCGAAAACTTCCTGCGAAAAGCGCCGCTCAAGCTTGAGCGTGGTGGGCGACTGGTCACCCCAGGCACGGCCAATCACCGAGCGCGGTGCTGCAAGCGCCACGTCCAGCGGCAGGCCAAGATCATGGGCACGCGTGAACACCTGGGCCGTCACCTGCGGCTGGGCTTCGCCGCCCATGGCGCCGAAGACGATGCGTGTCTTGCCACCCTCCATGTACAAGGGCGCAATCAGGGTGTGCGACGGGCGTTTTCCGGGCAGCAGCGCGTTGGCATGCCTGGAGTCCAGCGAAAAGCCGTGACCGCGATTCTGCCAGACGATGCCTGTATCACCCGCCATGATGCCGCTGCCGTATTCCCAGCAGAGGCTCTGGATGGCGCTGACCGAACGCTGCTGCGCGTCCATGACGCCGAACCAGACCGTGTCGCCGGGCGCGCCTCCCTGCGTGAAGGGCGCGGCGCGCTGCGGATCAATTCTTGCGGCCATCTCGTCGATGTAGGCCGGGCTGAGCAGGCGTGCCGCAGGCACATCGACAAAGTCCGGGTCCCCGAGATAACGGTCGCGCACCTGATGCGCCAGCTTGGCAGCCTCGGCGTGCAAGTGAACAAAGCGCGCAGACAAGGGATCAAGCCCTTTTAGGTCAAAGCGCTCGAGAATGCCGAGTATGGCAAGCGCGGTCATGCCCACCGTCGGCGGCGGCATGTTGACAACGCTGCCGCCGCGGTAGCCGATGCGTAGCGGTGCAACCCGCCGGCAATGAAAGCGCGCAAGATCACCTGCGTCGAGCAAGCTGCCTTCGCGCTGCAGGCCTGCGCCTATGCGGGCACCGAGCGCTCCGCGATAAAAGCTTTCTGCCCCGCCGCGCGAGAGTTCGGACATGGTATCGGCCAGGGCAAGTTGCCGGAACACGGAGTCAGGCTGCGGGATGACCCCTCCCGGCGCAAAATTATCAATAAATGCTTGAGACTGGACGAAGTCGTGCCAATGCGCCTGCATGGCGCCAGGCTGGCCCTGGTTGAGCGCAAAGCCGTCGCGCGCAAACGCGCATGCGGGTGCCAGCAGGCGCTCCCAGCTGAGCTTGCCGCCCCATTCGGCGCTGCTTTGCTCATAGGCCTCGCCCCATACGGCCACCATGCCGGCGACGGTATTGGCGGCCAGCGGGCCACGCTTGGGTATTGCCGAGCATCCGCGCTGGCGATAGGCTTCGATGCTGACCGCAGCGCCCGCAGGCCCAGCGCCGTCTATGCCCGAGACGCTGCCCCGGGCATCATCGATCATGAAAAACGCATCGCCACCAATTCCGTTCATGTGTGGGTAGACCACCGTCAATACGGCACCGACGGCCAGCGCGGCCTCAATCGCGTTGCCGCCTTGCGAGAGTACTTCAAGCCCGGCTGCGGTGGCGAGATGGTGCGGGGACGTCACCACGCCGGCTGTTGAGGAAGCAACGTTGCTTTTCAAAATGACCTTCCGAAAGTTAAAGCGCAAGTATGCCGCATGTGCATCCAGTGCGACTGAGGATGTTGTCATGGGCTTATTCAAACCTTATTCAAACTTCAGGCTGGAGAAAAAAGTCTCGCTCACGTCTGGCGAGATTTCCCGCGCGTACAACACCACCTGAAAAACCTGCGAGCCTTGTGCAAAGTAAGCGGCCTGGCCCGTCACAGCGCTACCGTCGGCGCGCTGCCCCTGCGCCTTGACCAGCACAGCCGGGGCCTGCGAAGTCGCACCCGGCAACTTGAGCGCCACAAGCTGTGTGGCCTGCGGCGATGCCTTCATGTTGGCGAGGCTCAAGGCCTGCCATTGCGCCAGTACCGGTGCGACTTTTGCAGCGTCACCCAAGTCCGCCACGGCCACCGCAAAAGTTGCACCGCCCGCGTCGCATCCGGTCATGGTCAGCACTGTCGGCTGGCCGCCTAGCGGTACTGTTTTTTGCGCCTTGTCGGGCTTGCACGGCAACAGTAGGCTGAGGCGGCTGTTCTCAAGCCGT
>Ga0335398_10004020_pt1 | contig 20877 bp, 14 predicted proteins | sample BON03_FD_205742 | JGI IMG/M metagenome (GOLD analysis project Ga0335398, IMG submission 205742) | Freshwater microbial communities from Lake Bonney liftoff mats and glacier meltwater in Antarctica - BON-03 (spades assembly) (version 2) | ecosystem: Environmental > Aquatic > Freshwater > Ice >... | reverse complement strand
TGAGCTGATCTTTATCAAGTTTCTCCAGCTCTTCGCGGCTTGGCTTTCTCATCGGATTTGTGGGTGGGGCAAGGTATTTAAGAGAACTAAACAACTTTCCAGCCTTGTCAACCCGCTAATCAGTTACGTTCTTTGTGTACGGTTCGAGCTCAACCCCGTTCTTGCCATGCCAGACATCATTGACTCCGCAACTGAGCGTCATCCAGTCTGGTTGATGATTCAGAACATCTTTTTCAAGACGGGCGAGCATCTGGTTGGATTTATGTCCGCCGATGCCAGCAAACACGGGCATCGTATTAATGCCCTGATCTTTCAACGCAGCGAGGACGAACTGGCAGTAACCGCCGGGATCTCGACCTGCAGCGGTGATGGAGTCACCGAGGAAGGCGATTGTCTCTCCGTCCTTAACTGCGATTTCGCCAGCCTGGGCATTGAGGCGGGAACCAACGGGAAGGGCTGTGTCGGCAGCAACGATGACCCGGATACCGTAGTTGTAACGGACCGTCTTGGGATCTGTCCAGCTGTTGCGTTGTGCGGAGCGGGACACGGTGGCTACGCTGTGAAACGCCCCGCTGCGCAGAGAGGGCTTATCGGTTTTCGTGGTATTCACCGGATCAACACTCGGTGACCTGCTGTAGAAGTCCTTGTCATACCAGTCACGGCAGAATTCCCAGACGTTACCGTGCATATCATACAAGCCCCAGGGGTTGGGCTTCAGCTGGCCGACCCGGTGGGCGTAGTCTTCCTTCTGCCCCGCGTGTATCCCGCCGTACCAGCCGTAGTCGATGAGTTTCAACAGGTCATCTCCGAAGGAAAAAGTCGTGGTCGTTCCCGCACGGCAGGCATACTCCCATTGCGCCTCCGTCGGGAGAGAGACGGTCCTGCCGGTCTTCTTCGAAAGCTTGCGGCAGAACGCGATAGCATCATAAGAATCCACAAAGGCAACAGGATAGTCGTCAAAGCCTTCTGGTCTCGGCTGCAGACGCATGTAGCCCAAGGCCCGCTCTGCCTTCCATGGTTCCGTGCCCATCACAGCCTTCCACTGAGCCTGCGTCACCTCGTAGATGCCCATGTAGAAGGGCTTGCTGATCGTTACCTCATGGGCAGGATACTCATCGACGAGGTTCCTCTCGAAGCCCCCGACCTTCTTGACCGTTTCCGCCGGGGTGTCGTGGTTGCCCATCTTGAACTTGCCGGCCGGAATGCGCACGAGCTTCATCGAGACCCCCTTACCTAGGTCCAGGCTGAGTTCTTTGCTCACGGTATCGCCGCCGGGGGTCTCCGCTTGACCGAACGCGACCGGCACAAAAGCCAGCAGCGAAACCGTCAGGATGGTTGCCGTCAGCAGGAAAGACGAAAACGATTTCGGGTGGGATCGACTCGTGGAAATCATGGCAGGGATCCTTTGCGTTGGATGCTCATTCATCCTTTAACCACTCCCGGCGATTCAGAATCTGGACAGATCATTTTCACTTCTTCTTCCCCGGCGCGCTTTTTGGCTTCTTTTGTTCAACCGGCGATTGGGGCACATGGTCGTCAGTTCGGAACGGATGGGCAGGCAGATCCCTCTTATTAAAGAGATTGGCCTTCGGGAAGCCGGTCCAGGCGTAACGAACGTGTTTGGGACTCTTCACAGCATCGCTTGAAACGACGACTTCATCGCCCTGAATCGTCGCCTCCGCAGGAAAGTACCTGTGGCCATCTGCACTCAACTCGAAACCCTCCAGTTTGGCGCTGGTGGTTTTGACATCTTCGATCTGAAACGCCTTCTTGATCAAGCCCCCGCCAACATGGTCGAAGACGATCTCGACTTTGCCGCCTCTGGCCTCGTGTGATTTGTAGGTCGGCCCGCTGCAGACCAAGTCCTCGTCATACGCATGTTTCCGTGCAGCCAACACCAAGCGCTCGCTGACACTGATTTTGTGGATTGGGTGAATGTTGCGACGGGAGCCCTTGTCGATGGCCAGAGCAGCGCCAACATTGGGCAACGCGAGGGCCTTATCCTGCGACTCGCGCAGCAACGGCCAATTGCGCCTTACTGACTCATTCCAATCCCAGCCCGCCAGTTGCACATAGAGAAATGGGAAGTCGCCTTGCCCCCACTCCTTGCGCCAGGACTCAATCATGGTAGGAAAAGTCCTGCCATAGGCGATACTCGACTCGACGCTCATTGCATTGCTCTCGCCCTGATACCAGATGACCCCTTTGATGGCGAACTTCTGAACGGGAAAGATATTGCCGTTGTAATGGGAGTCGGCTTCGGCCTTAAGTCCGGCTGCCTTCAACGCCTCAGCGGACATCCAGGTCTCGATCGGCGAGCCGCTTTTGTTGGTGTCGATTAGCCCGATGGGAATGTTGAGGTGTTGGTGAAGTCTCAGTCCGAAGACATAACCCATTGCCGAGGTCAGGAGCGTGTATTTCTCAGCACTCACCTGCCAGGACTGATCAAAATCCTTTACGGCCTCCAGTCCAGCTCTCTTTGCTCCCGGCCTTTTTTCGGCAACGAACATTCTTAGATTTTTGTACCTTGCTGCGTTCCTGGCAATTTCCATGTATCTCTTCCTGTATACTCCATATTCGTCGAGGTATTCGTCCTGGCGTTTATCCGGTGAGGCAAACCATGCACAATCAAAATCCATATTGGATTGTCCGGTGCAAAGCCAGACATCGCCGAACACCACATTTTGCAAAGTGAGCGTATTCTTTCCTGCGATGGTCAAGCGATGTGGACCTCCTGCCTTCATCGGCTTGAGCGTTACCAGCCATTCGCCGCCTTTCGCCGTCGTTTTCGCGGTCTGCCCATTGATTGAAACGATCACGCTTTCGCCATCATCGGCCGTTCCAAACACCTTTGCAGGGATGTCCCGTTGTAGGACCATGTTGTCGGTGAACAGGCTATTCAGCTTGACGTCAGCCCGGGCCGACGCCGTGAAGCAGCCTACAATGGCACCTACATGAACACTTCTAATTATCAGTCGCATATTCATTTCCTTTTCCACTTTCTCATTCGTTCTCTGTTACCGCACTGACCGGCTACTTGTCGGCAGCAACGACGACCCGCATACCGTAGTTGTAGCGGGCAGTTTCGGGACTTGTCCAGCTGTTGCGTTGGGCGGAACGGGACAGGGTGGGAGCGCTGAAATACGACCCACTGCGCAGAGCGCGGCGATCGGTTTTCGTGGTATTCTCCGGATCAACACTCGGTGACCTGCTGTAGAAGTCCTTGTCATACCAGTCACGACAGAATTCCCAGACGTTTCCGTGCATGTCATACAAGCCCCAGGCGTTGGGCTTCCTCTGGCCGACCCGGTGGGCATAACCGTCTGCTCCATTCGGGTCCCTGACTCTCCCGCCGTACCAGCCGTGGTCGTTCAGTTTCGACAATTCATCTCCGAAGGAAAATGCCGTGGTAGTTCCGGCGCGACAGGCATACTCCCATTGCGCTTCGGTCGGCAGGGAGACGGTCATGCCGGTCTTCTTCGAGAGCTTGCGGCAGAACGCGATTGCATCATAAGAGCTCACCCAGACAACGGGATAGTCGTCAAAGCCTGGTGGTCTCGCTTGAAATTTCGCTCGATAAATGGCCTTCTTTGTCATCCATGGTTCCGTGCCCATCACGGCCTTCCACTGGGCCTGCGTCAGCTCGTAGATGCCCATGTAAAAGGGCTTGCTGATCGACACCTCATGGGCAGGATACTCATCTGACAAGTTCTCCTCGTCTACCTGTCTTTGGTCAGCTGGTTCATTTTTATGCGCATACCCAGCCCATGACATCCAACCTCCGTACTTCTTGACCGTTCCCGCCGGGGTGTTGTGGTTGCCCATCTTGAACTTGCCGGCTGGAATGAGCACGAGCTTCAACGAGACATCCTTACCAAGGTCCAGACTGAGTTCTTTGCTCACCGTATCGCCGCCGGGGTTTCCCGCTTGGCCGAACGCTACCGGCACAAAAGCCAGCAGCGCAACCGTCAGGATGGTTGCAGTCAGCAGGAAAGACGAAAACGATTTCAGGTGGGATAGCCTCGTGGAAGTCATGGCAGGGTTCCTTTGCGTTGGACGATGATTCATCCTGTAACCACTCCCGGCGATGCCGAATCTGGACAGATCATTTTCAATTGGGCTCATAGCGGCTTCAGGTTGATGGTGCGAATTCCGGAGTATTCCGGACAGTGATTCTTCCGTCCCAAGGCATGTCGATCGAAGAGGTGTGCCGTCGATTGGAGATTTAGGTCGTTCTCTTGAGATCTCGATTTTCCTTCACGATACACTTGATCTGCTCGGGGTTGGCTCGTGGGTGTCAATACACCAACATCAGCGAACTCGCTTGCGCCGGGCGAGATGTGGCAGCAGAAAGAGGTGGAGACCAGTGATCAGCAAGGTGGCGAGCACGATGCCAGCGGGCAGGAAGACCCAAAGCTTGAAATGATCGTGATCGGCGGCAGCGCGATGATGGATCCCCACCGATGCAACACGCGGCTTAGCTTGGAGGGATTCATACTAAGGGCTACTTCGCCATCTCCTGCTTGATCTTCTGAATCTCCTTTGCATGGAGAACGAAAGCACTTCGACCATGGGTGCCTGCGACAAGGTCGCCGGTCCCTGCATGCAGTGCGAGATCATACACCGCGCAGGTCGGCAGCGTCTTGCAGAGCGAGTGCCAGGTCTGCCCCTTGTCGATGGAACAATAGGCACCCAGCTCGGTGCCTACATACAGGGTGTCCTTATCGGTCGGGTCTTCGCGTATCACGTTGATCGACTCCGAGGGCATGTTGTTGACGATCGACTTCCAGGTCTCACCGAAGTCCGTTGTCATATACAGATACGCTTCAAAATCGTCCTCCCGGTATCCGGTCAGGGAGACAAATGCCGTAGCTTCATCATACTTCGATGCAACAACGCGACTCACCCATTTGTCGGGCAAGCCCTTGTTGATCTTCTTCCAACTAGCGCCGTCATCCTTTGTCACATGCAGTTGCCCGTCATCGGTTCCGGCGTAGAGCAAGCCCTTCTTCAGTTCGGATTCGGAGATGTCGGTGATGGTGCCGAACGGGACATCGCCACGCCTTTCCGGGCCGGGCTTGGTTGAGAGATCAGGGCTGATGCATCTCCACTTGTCGCCCCTGTTCTCGCTCTTGAATACGTAGTTGGCGCCTGCGTAAAGCGTCTTCGAATCGTAGTGCGACAGGATGAAGGGGGCCACCCAGTTGGACCGCAGTCTCTCGCCGTCCGGCGACGGGCCGGGCTTGATGCGGTGCTCTTCGCCCGTCTTCAGATTCCTTCGCTCCATCGCTCCGAAAAAGCCTTCGGTATACATCGTATCCAGGTCGTTCGGGTCGATCCGTGTCACGTAGTAGTCCCCGCGGTGGTCCCAGTACCAGTGCTCTTCGCCCAGGGTCATGGGCTTCGCCTCGCCGCCGAGGACGCCGTTGTCCTGCGTGCCTCCCCATATTCTGTACGGCTCGCCGGCATCTACCGAGATCGCATAGAACTCGGCTAGCGGCAGTGTATTCACGTGGAGCCAGATTTTGCCTCTATCGTGAGATATGTAGAGCCCGCCATCCGTGCCGAGTATGATCCTGTCGGGATCGTCAGGATCAATGAACATGTCGTGATTGTCGCAATGCGGCGTCAGTCGATCGGCCTTATACGAAAGCATGGGGACGGTGCCCTCGGTGATACTCGTTTGGGTCTTACCGGCGTCGGTTGAATGGAGAAGGTTGAAAGCCACGATAAAGATCTCATCCTCATTGTCCGGCATGACCCTGATAAGGCAGAGGGCATAATGGACGCCGGTCTTGACGATGCCTTCATGGGTTTTGCGCCAGCTTTCGCCCCTGTCATCGGAACGATAGATTTCGCCACCGACACCGCGGTGGTCGCAGATGATGTAGAGAACCTTCGGATTCGAGGGCGCGATGGCGATGCCCATTCTGCCAACCTTCTCGCCGGTGGGAAGCCCCTTGGTCAGGAGGTTCCACGTCTCGCCCGCGTCGGTCGATTTGTAGATTCCGCTGCCGGGGCCGGCGATGACATTATTCCAAGCCTTCCGGTCGCGTTCCCATGCAACGGCATACAGCGTCTTGTTGTCCGAAGGATCCATGACGACCTCGACAACGCCGATCTTCTCGGAGATATAGAGGATCTTCTCCCATGTCTTTCCGCCGTCGGTGGTCTTAAAGACGCCTCGCTCTTCGTTGTCGGTGTATTGATGACCGAGCGCAGCGACATACACGACGTCATTGTTCTCAGGGTCGATGATGACCCGACTGATGTGATGAGTGTCGTTGAGCCCCATGTTCTGCCATGTCTCCCCCGCGTCGGTAGACTTGAACACACCCGTGCCGGCATAAGAACTGCGCGCCATCTGCGGCTCGCCGGTGCCGACCCAGACCAAGTTCGGATCCTTGTCGGATACCGTGACGACTGCGATAGAGAAAGTCGACTCGCTCTCAAAGATCGGCTTCCAAGTCGTGCCGTTGTTGACGGATTTCCAGAGGTTACCGGACCCGGCGCCGCAGTAGAGAGTCGACTTCCGCTTCTTCACCGACCACACGCTCTCGATCCTTCCGCCCTGGATCCTGGGGCCAACAGCGGTCCACTCGACATCCTTGAAAATCGACGATTCTCTCAGCTCCACATGGTGATCCCACGCCTTCATGCGCACTTCGGGCGGCGTGGCCGGACCGACCTCCACTTCAGCCGAGAGGCAGAGTGACGCGATCATTGAAACCATGAATAGGGAGATACTGAAGGTACAGGTTCTGTTGGTCATAAGGTCGACTGCAAGGAATTTACTTTTTGGGGAGTGTCCCTGAAGACCTTGTTGAGGAGATCTGAGAGAAGGAGAAAATTCGACATGACGTCTTCATTGTGAGTCAGCCACGATCACTGAACTCCAAAAATATTTGCCAGCGCATCTTCCATGATTTTCGAATCGGGATCGATGCCCGTCCAGTATTCCACACCAATCGTTCCCTGGCCGACCAGCATGACAAGACCATTGATTACCGTGCATCCCTTTGCTTCAGCATCGCGGATTAGCCGTGTCCGAGGTGGATTAAAGACAACATCGGAAACCACCATGCTTTCAGTGAGCGTGTCTGTATTAATATCCAGCCTAGCATCCACATCAGGGTAGAGGCCTATCGAAGTCGCGTTGATCACGATGTCCGTGCCTTCAGGTATATCGTAAACACCATCCCACTGAACAAATTTCGCGTTGGCCTCAACTTTCTCATTAAGCATATCGACTACTGCTTGCCCGCGTTCCACGCTGCGGTTGACGATTGTAATGTCAGTCGCACCTCCGAGCGCAAGCTCAACGCCAATCGCACGAGCGGCGCCGCCAGCTCCAAAAATAATTACCGTCTTATCCTTGGTATCCGTAATTTTCTGCATCGACTTAACAAACCCTTTGCCGTCGGTATTCTCACCGATCAGTTTCCCATCGCGCATGACCACGCAATTGACAGCCCCCATAACCTCTGCGGACTTCCCGAGCCCATCGAGATGTTCTATGATCGCAACTTTGTGAGGTATTGTACAATTGAATCCACGAAAGCCCAGCGCTTTTACCCCGCGCACAGCATCGGCCAAGTCGTCCGGTCCGACCTCCATCGTGATGTAACGCCAGTCCAACCCATGGTGACGATACGCAGCCTCCATCATAGCTTGCGTAGGGTTTTCCGAAACCGGCTGCCCGAAACAACCGGTCAGCTCCTGTTTGAAATTGAGTTCTTTAGTCATGATTCTGATCCTAACAGCTCTATAGTCTCCACCTGCCTACCATTGCTCCGCCACCCGGCTCTCATCGATTACGGCATCGTCGTAGTAATAATGAGCGCAGGGAATCAAGGTGGTCTTTGGCACTTCTTCACCGTCCAGGTGCTTGATAAACGCTTCGACAGTGCCCGTTGCCATTTTTCGGGGAAACTGCTGAGGGGTGTCATAAAACCTATTTTCAAAGACAGCTTGCTTGCCAGCAGGAGAGGCGTCGAAGGCAACGATTTTTATTTGATCTGTTTTGCCAGCCTTGTTGATCGCGGAGTAAGCGCCTTGCGCAGAGGGATCGTTTATGGCGAAAACGCCGACGATATCAGGATGGGCCTGTAGCATGTCAGTGGCTACTGCATAACCGCCATCCACACTACCTTTGCCACTCAGTTCGGTTACGATGTTCAGCTTACTGTTATGCTCTTTAAGATAATCGCGGAATCCGTTGACACGAAGTATGCAGGAACTCGCTTCAGGTAAACCGAGAATTGCTATGCTTCCCTTGTCGCCAGTGGCTTTCATCATGCTCTCGCCGGCCAGGAGCCCCCCTTGGTAGTTGTCACTTCCAATATGAGAGGTGACGAGGTCTTTCGCGTCCTTGGCCAATACCTGAACATCAAAAGTAAAAACCGGGATACCCGCTGCATGCGCCTTCCTCACTCCTTCGCCAGCAGATATGGAATCAACCGGATTGAGGAAAATAGCATCATAGCCCTGGGCAACGAAATCAGTAATTTGGCTGTTTTGTTTTGCCGGGTCCTGCCCGCCATTCAGCGCAACAACTTGATAGCCGTATTTGCCAGCTTCTTCAGTCATGCTGTTGGCAATTAGTTTGAAAAACGGATTGGTGATGTCTGAACAGGTATAGCCGATTTTCCCCTTGATGGCCGTCTCTTCCTCTTTAGAACAGGAAGAGGTGAAGAGTGGGGCTGCCAGCATGCTCGCAGCGAGGATGAGTGTTGTTGCTCGTTTCATGATTTATGCTTGATTCGCTTTTCCAAATAATCCGCCGGATCCGACTTTGTCGAGTAAGACAGCGGCCAGAATAACCGCGCCCAATACGACTTGTTGGGTGTAACTTTCCACTCCTAAAAGGTTCATACCATTTTGAATAATGGCAATAATAAAAGCGCCGACAAGCGTTCCAATTACGCTGCCTGTGCCACCTGCAAGGCTGGTTCCGCCCACAACTACGGCAGCAATGACATAAAGCTCGAACATCATGCCCATCGTCGGCGTGCCGGTATTCAACTGTGAGGCCTGAATACAGCCCCCCAGCCCAGCGGCCAGAGCACTGATGACGTAGACAAAAATAATAACCCGACGAACGGGAACACCTGAAAGTCGAGCCGCCTCCTCATTGCCGCCAACAGCATAAATGTAGCGGCCCATGCGGGTGCGAGTCATAAAGACATGCGCAAAGACATAGAGGAGGACTAAGAGAAGGACCGTATTGGGAATGCCTAATACGCTCCCTTGTCCCAGCCAGGTAAGTGTTTTCGGCACCTGATAGATGGAAAACCCGCCCGTCGTCATAAAGGCCAGCCCGCGCGCCATGAGCATCAATGCCAGAGTGGTAATGAAAGGAGGCACCCTGAAGCGAGAAACAATGGCACCGTTAATAACACCAAGCGCTCCGCAGGCCAGTATGCCTATCATAAAACCAAATGGCACGACCCATGCCTCAGCTTCGAGTCCGCCCAGCTTTTTCATGACCAGGGTTGCGATCACCGCAGCAAGCGCAATTAGGCTTCCAACCGAAAGATCGATACCGGAAGTAATGATAACCATCGTCATGCCTATTGCGATGATCGCGATCACAACGATGCGATCAACGATCGCCAGAAGATTGCCACGCTTTAAAAAGTCAGGCCATACCTGCGACTTGGGCACCAAAACCTGATAGCCCGAAAATTCCGGGAAGTTCTCCTTAAGCTGCTCGAGGACACGCCATTTGACGACATCGCCCGTGGTTACGATCGCAGCGAGATTTTCGCCGTTGTTTTTGATTTCATCAAGAGCCAGACGTAAGTCCCTTGGGTCACCGACAACGGTGCGCGAAGCGAGATAGCCATCATCCTTGAGTTTGGCACCAAGCGTCTCAGCAAATGTTCCGGAGCCCTTATTCTCAGCGCCCACCGTGAGAATAATGTCCTCCTTGCTGAAATCTCCGTTGACCTGAATAAGCATTGCCGCAACGGCTTCCCCCCCATCCGCCGATTGTTCTTTCAGGGTGAGGACACTGAAGAGCACACAAAGCCCGGCAAGGACAAGGAGCATTCCGTAATCTTTAAAAAGTCTTTTCATTTGGATTATTAATAGAGGGATCGGATATTTTTCCGAGTTTGAGGGCGTGGATTGATCCGTGTCATCGGTGGTTAACAATAGTTCTTCAGTCTGGCTTGCTAAGCAATCGCCATGCTTAAGAGCTCTTCCTGGGTGGTATTTTTGACATCGGTGACTTCTCCTTTTACTTTCCCTTCATGCATGACGATGATGCGATCACTCATTCCCAATACTTCAGGGAGCTCACTGCTGATTAGAATCACCGCTTTTCCTTCAGCGGCGAGCTTATTGATCAATAGATAAATTTCGTATTTTGCTCCGACGTCAATACCACGTGTCGGTTCGTCGAATATTATGATGTCTGCGTTCTTCGCCAACCACTTCGCCAGCACGAGTTTTTGCTGGTTCCCGCCCGAAAGATTCATGGCCTGTTGCTCATGATCTGAAATCTTGATTTTCAGGCTTTCGACATATCCTGCAAACTCACTGCGTTCTTTCGCATGGTCAAGTAACAGCCCCTTTTCGAATCGGTCGAGATTAGGCAGACCAAAGTTTTCTTTGACGGAATGGACAAGCACCAGGCCCTGACCCTTGCGATCTTCTGTCAGGAAACAAATGCGTTTGGCAATAGCATCACGCGGGTTATTGATTTCCACTTCCTGCCCATCAATCAGAATCCTACCGCTGTCTTTGCAGTCCGCACCAAAGATCAGTCGCATGGTCTCGGTTCGTCCCGCGCCGACAAGTCCGGAAAAACCAAGGACCTCACCGCGGTGGATGGAGAAGCTGACATCGCGCACTGTCTTGGCATAGTTCAGGTTCTCAACACGCAATCGCTCCTCACCGAGATCCGCCGAATGTTTGGGGAACTCCGATTCCAGCGTCCTTCCCACCATCATCTCAATCAGTTCATCGCGTGAGGTGTCTTTGAGAAGGCTTGACCCGACGTATTTCCCGTCACGTAGCACCATAAGTCGATCAGTGATCTCGAAAATTTCATCCAGACGATGACTGACATAAATGACACCAATGCCATCTGCCTTCAGGTCGCGTATGATATCGAAAAGATGATCCACCTCCTGTTGGGTTAGGGCCGCGGTAGGTTCATCCATCACAATGATTTTTGCATTGATCGATAACGCTTTGGCGATTTCGACGACTTGCTGTTGTGCGACAGTGAGATCAATGCACTTGGCGTTGGGGGCGATCGGCATGCCGATCCTTTCGAATAGCTTGATCGCTCCCCGGTTTTCATAGGCGGCATCGATAAAGCCGCCTTTTGTTTGTTCACGCCCCAGAAATATATTTTCTCGAACCGTAAGATCCGGAATGAGATTAAATTCCTGATAAATAATCGAGATGCCTGCCTGCTGGGAGGCGCTTGGGTTCAGTATTTCCACCGCTTCTCCCTCGATCAGGATCTCGCCCTTATCCTGATGATGCGCTCCGCCAAGGATCTTGATGAGCGTGCTTTTACCTGCGCCATTTTCACCCATTAATCCGAGCACTTCGCCATGCCCCAGTTCAAGGGAGACATTGTCCAACGCGTGTACGCCTGGGAAACGCTTTTCGATTCCGCGCATTTCAAGCAGGGCCTGATTGTTGTCAGAGGTCATATCTATAGTATACGTCAAAATACAATCCGCCTTTTTGCCTACTGAACAGGCGTCTTATTCACCTTTGTTTTTCGTGAGCCTTGAATTTTTTTAATGCTGCTTTCCCTGGCTTTTACCTCATCGCTGCTGAGAAGAACCGTATACTCGAGCGAAAACGACTGAGACTTGCCCGGCCGCAGTGTCGGCACGCGACCAGCTTTGCGCTCGACACTTTTGTTATAGGGAAATCCGGATCCCGGCTCAATACCTGTGACATAGCCTTCCTTGAGCGTGTCCGTATTCTTCCAAAGTGTCAGGTAGGGAAGCTCGTTTATATTGAAGCTGACAGCAACCCCCCGGTCACCGTCGGCATTGTGCAGCATCGTATCCGTGTCACCGTTTTTGTCGGCATAGGGGATTATCGTAAATACGGTCTCGCCATAATCTTTTGTCGGTCCGAAATAAGTGGCCCATGTTTTGATCTCATTTGCCGCATCGTCGTTGAATGGTGACACCTCCTTGATTGCTGCTACAAACTTCGAGCCTTCTTCGAGAAGCGGTTGGCTGAAGTTGCCATGGTAAATGATCTGATATTCGCGCTCGTAGTCGCTCTTGTTAGTTAAAGTATCAGATACCTGAAAACTATTGCTACCGGGAACAGTAGAAATTTCCGTCCACAGCTCGTAGTCCGAAAACTTGAATGTTTTTTCATCAACACGACCCCGTATGCGAATGCGGTATGGTGGTTTATCGTCGACTATTATTTCGACTTTAGAGGCAGGGATATTGCCGATCTTGCCGTGCAGCGTCAGCATGCGACCATCGTCGTCCTCACCCGGGTGGCCTGCAAACTCGACGCCGCAGCGCACCATCATTTCATTGAATCCGTCCAACCAGCCGAGACCACCGCGTGATTCGAGATTAATAAAGGCAGGGTTTACAATTTCATCGACAGGTGACTTCCATCCCAGCGATACGTCACCACACCAGACCTTGTAGATACTCATGCCGCGGGTCGGGATGACTGCGAACTTCAATTTGCCGTTATCAATTTCAATAAGCTCGACGCCTTCTTGCTTTCCTCCGTGCAGCGTATGCTTTTGTATTGACCAGTGACCTTGGGTTTTAAGGTCAATGTCGGTATGATGGAAATGAAAGTCTTCAGCATGTAGACTTGTTTCCGAATCAGTGATGACACGATGGAACGGTGCTGCTTTAGTCGTCATGGTGCTTGCCAGTATTAAGGCGGTTAATGATAATTGGATGTATGGTTTCATGATTGGATTGTCAGATGCTGTTTGGCCAGGATCTTTTCCTGGCCCGCCAGCTCCTTAGTTGACGGTTACTTGCCTTAGATTTGGGCACATCCACTGCTGGTGGCAAAATGTTCGATTTCGAGACCCAGATGCTGCAAGGCTGCGAGGTAGACGTTATTCTGGTTTGCATGGTTTCGCGCGGCTACAGCCGATGCCGATGGCAGCAAAGACGCACCTATGATAATTTGGGCCATCAATGATGAATGAGCAAGCGGCTTTAATCGTTGTGATGTTTCCTTGTCTGCCAATCGGGTATTCATTTTCGTTAACACAACGCGGGTTTGAAGTGGCGCATTTATTCGTAAGCTCTAAAATATTGTTCTGCCTTATACAGTGAGTTTGAAACTAGTTCCAAGCTTTCAGTGAGCCCATGGTATCCTCGGCGTTGATCAGTCCAATACGGCCGGAAGCATTGGCTGGCAGCGCGAAGCTTTCGATCAGGATATCGTCAAGATAGAATTCCATTAACGATCCTCTGACAAGTAAGCGAAATGCGGCCGGGCTATCGAACGTCATCTCCCGGTCGACGCGCTTCTCCATCTTGAAATCTGTGCCGTCCGCGTTCATCAGGCCCAACTCAGCGACCCCGCTGCTGTCGATCAACAGGCCCGCTCCAAAATTATTCGTGCATTCAATGTAGACCCCGCAGCGTGGCGAATCCTTTGTCTTCGGCAGCCGCAGGACTCCTTCAATAATAAGTCCCTGTTTCGTATCGAAGGAATTGCCGAGCAAGGCGACAGCGGCGTTGGAATCAAGCGGCTTTTCAACGGCGATTGACCGGTGTTTCATCTTCTCGTTTCCTTTCCACCATCCGAACCGCAGCGTTCCCTCCTGATCGATACGCACGTCCTTGATGGGAGCGAATGAGACCTGGACGTCTCTGGCCTGGGTGAAATGACAGGCCAGCATGCCCTCGGGGTGACGGAAAAAGCGAGAGAAGTAGGTATGCCCTGTTAAGACCTTGTAATTCTTCTTTGCCTTGCGAAAGGGGCCTTCGGCTCGATCTGCAACAAGCGTCGTCATGGCGGGATAGTGGCCGAACAACATGTAGTATTTGCCACCGATCTTCTCCACCGCGCCGACCTCTCCACTGTTCTCATCATCGATCACTCTGGGAGGCGCAAGTGCTTTCCAGTGCACGCCATCGAGCGACTCGCCGAAGCCGAATATTCCGTCAGCGGCGTCCTTCTTCGAGCGATCCGGACTTGCGGTCCAGTAACCGTAGAGTCCGCCACCTGGCTTGGGAGTGGTCCAAATGCAGTCCCAGCGTCCCGTCTTCGTGTACCATTGTTCGTTCTGTACGAATCGGTATTCTTCCCCTTTCAACCGGGTCCAGTGAAGGAGGTCCGTGGATTCGGCAAAGTAGATGTTCTGAGGCTCGCTGGGCATCTCCTCGGAGAAATTCATATAGAATTTCCCGTCCCTATCGAAGGTCGGTGACTTCCAGGTCGAACCAGTCCCCATCCCCTTGGCTCCCGGAGTCTTTTTTAGGATCGGCCCCCTTTCAGCCCAGTGAACGCCATCAGGCGACGTGGCCAAGGAAATATTGTCCCAGCGCCAGCGGTGTTTTTTGTAGCCGACATTTGCGAGGTAGTAGAGGAAGTATGTCTCTTCATGATAGTGGAGCCAAACGTCCCACATGTTGCCGGTTTCCTGGTCTTGTGCTTTGTAGAACATGGATTGCACAATCTTCTCTGAAACCGGTCCATTGCTGTCACCGTCCGTCTTCTCTTGCGCCTGCGCACTGATGCCGCACAGTGAGAGTGTGATGAGGAAGGGTTTGATTTTGTTTGGGAGTTTCATGAGTTAATCTCGCTTTTAATATTCGATTGAAAATCGTTCGCATTAGCCCGTTTTCCCGACGGATCGGTGACCGCTCTATGGTAGAACTCCCGTTTCCGCGGATTTGGACAGGGATTCTTTAGAAAAATGGTTTGCGGTGTTCTGTGTCATCCCGTTGGGATGTAACTGAGTAGCATTCAGGACAGACCCCTTGAATTCTGACTCCCTTTCTGCTCTCTCGCATTGGTCCCTGAGGTCGGAAAAAGAAACGGCGACCTTCCGAAGAAGGTCGCCGTCTCTGTTGGATTACCGGCGAAAGTGAATTGCGGAATCTGGGTCGCTACGGCCCTACGGCGCGCACGAAGTTGACGGAGCCGCCGGGGGACATCTCCACGGTGGCGTTGCCGCTGCCGTCGGTGGTGACATCGGTTAGGTCGGGAGTGCCCGACACCGTGAGAAGGACCAGGGTGCCCGGAGGAGTGAAGTCCAGGGTCGGAGAGGAGAAAAACTGATAGGCGGTGCTGTTCTCGCCCTTGAGGGTCAGCTCAAAGACCCCGCCGCCGAGCGAGGTGATCGAGGTGATCGAGGTGATCTCCGGGTCGGCCGCAGGGGTGGTGCCGCCGAGCATCGTCAGGACGGTGTAGCCGCTGAGGTCTTGGCCATTGACCGTCGGTCCGCCGCTGGCGGCATACGTCAGCGTGTAGAGCTCAGTCGCTGCCCCGTTCATATTCTCCCACGTGGTCCCATCGCCACTGGGGTTGTACTGAATCTCGCCTATGGACCCCCCGGGCTTGGTGAACAGACCGCCAGAGACGAAGGGATTCGTCATGTGGTTGCCCTCAACTGCCAGCACTCCGCCGTCACCCATGTGGACGTATCCCTCACCAGCTCCGTCAAAACCCATTATGAGCGTCTTCGTCTGCACCAGCCCGGAATCATCAACGGTCATTATCCCTGGATGATTATTGTACATGCCGACAATTAACTGTCCATTGACGGAGGTCAGTTTGGAACCAGCCCCCGATACCGAAGCCGTCCCCGGTCCAGTTTGGCTGATCATTACGGCCCGGCCAGACCCTGTGGCTTCAAACCATCCGCCTTCCTCGATGATCACATGACCCGCACCCACATTTCTGCCAAGTGTAACGCCCAAATCGGCATTGGCATTGTTATGTAGTAATTTTGAGCCGTCTCCCGTGACCGTCACCGTAGTGGCCGTGCCCCAGCCCAGGAAAAGGTAGTGGCCGTTCATATCAAGAAGACTTCCACCGGCGATTTCAAGGGTGCCATTCCCGCAACATTCATCAGAAGTGACTAACCAGTCGGTCGTACCAGTGTGCGGCATGTCAGATAACGAGGGGGTTCCAGTAATCGTCGCCTGTGCGGTCGGTGCAAATGCGGCCGCTGCCGCGAACGCTGTTAATAATGTAAGGTTTCGTTTTTTCATTATTCTATTGGTTTGGGAGTTGGATTACTGGAATTTGCTTTTCACGGGGTGTCCCTGAGGATGTTGTGGAGGAGATCGGAGAGGTGATTTTTTCGCTGATTGAGATAAGAATAAACTGAATGCGCCAGCGCGTCTTGGCTGAATCGGACGTTTTTTGGGTTGTTTCGGACATATTATTACTGCTTGGATTACTATTCGAGCTTGGCCAAGAGTTCTCATCCCCCCAAGGCAGCAACCCTGGTGCCTCAGCCCCCCTCCCCCCGGATGGGTTTGCTAGGATGATTGAAGGTAAGGGATGGTCGCGCCGTCCGGCGGACGGCGCATCGAGAAACACTTCAAACCGCTCACGTTCGGGACCACGTCGATCTCCGCTTCAACCTAAGCACTCGCAGGAACCATGCATGTATCCCAACGGGATTGCGTATCAAAGCCCGGGGTTGCAGCGCAGCGCTACCCCGGGTGGAGCATCGCCACTCGACCCTACCCCGAAGGGGTTGTGTCCGACGGCGCCGGGTGGCAAGGGCCCTCTCCCCCCGCCCTGACGCACCCCCCTTGGGGTAGAATGCTTGAAATCCGACTCGTGCTCGTGTTGGCGCCGCGCAGTTTAAGAGCGACGCGACGAGGCAATCCATGCCTTAGCGTTTACGAGCCTGTCCTCGTGAAACTTTGCCTGTCCTTTACACATAAATGTCGCTGATCAATGATGATTTTGCGAATCGCTTGGCCAAAATGCGAAGCAGTGAAAAGAGGTCTTGCCGACAACCGTAGGGCTCTTCGTCGGACATCGGCGCCCGCGCGATTCCCCGCATCTCCATCAACCTATCAAACCATCACTATGACAAAAAACGCATTTTTATTGGCCGCTTTTTGCACATCCCTGGCGCACGGGGAGGCCGAAGCCAAACCGCCACAGAGGCAAATGCTCTACAAGATCTTTGCGCCCATCATGCAGGACATGGGATCGTGCAATCTCCAAAAAGCGAGCGTCGTTTCCGGGCCGGTCGAAATGAAGATGACCAACAACAAGCAGCCCGGCAAACAATGGTGGGTCCGCCTTGGTCAGAGTAAATTCAAAGTCACGATCGAAGATTCGGCGAACCTCAAGCTCGAAACGGCCCTGGCCAATGCCGAGCGAATTCCGATCGCTTACCGTCGCGCCTTGGAGGTCGTGTCCGAGGACAAGAAGGCCGGACTGGCATTTTACAAAACGCTCGGCGGTGCCGCGGCGCACGGCGGACAGGCCTATCTCAACATGATCCCTCTGAAAGGCAATCGCGCCGCCAGCGTCATTGCGCACGAAGCGGGACACGTCCTCGAACAACGCGCACGCAGTGCGGAGAAGGATCTCCTGGACCGATGGGCCGAAGCCGTCAAAGCGGACAACATCGACGTCTCGCCCTATGGCAATAAGGCCAATGCCGAGGACCAGGCCGAGTTCGCGCGGCTTTACGCATACTGCATCGATTTCGCAGTGGGCAAAGGCATGAAGGGAGAGCTCGAGAAACTCTCACCCGAACGGTTTAAACTCTGGGAGCACATGCTAGTCCTCACCGGCGGCATGGAGGCCAAAGACGCCGCCCCCGCCCCGGATTTCGATTTTGACGCCGAACTGAGAAAGCGCGCGGCGCTTAGCGAAGCGATGCAGCCGAAACTTGCGAAAGTCCGCAAGACAATCAGGGAATTGGCGGCAAAGGACTAGCCATTGCAATAATCCCCGCCTGGTATCCCTCTCCGATCCCCTCTCCGATCCCCTCAACGGCGCCCGCAAGCGCCCCACCCCAAAAGCAAATTCCTAGCAATAAGGGGTGTTCCCGTAACCATTCAGTGTTTGGTAATCCTAGTTTTTGACTTGGAAGGCATACAGTTTTGCGTTCTGGAGCGTGAACTTCAGTTTCACGGTCTTTCCTTTGTGTTTCTCGAGCTTCAACTTCGGGGTGAGCCGTAGTTCATCAACATGTGTCGCTCTCTTTCCTGAAATCACATCCCCTGCCGCGTCAAGCAGCTCGACCTTTACCCAGCCGGATTTCGCGTCAACGTTCACTTCCAGCGTATCGCCTTCGAGCGTGAACGGCTTGGTAATGATAACGCCCTCTTTCGCGCTCGCCGCCTGACCGATGAATCTGTCGAGTGGGAGCTTGGCCAGGCCAATGTTCAGGTGCCGGCCCCGGCTATAGTGACGTTCATTCATCCCGCCGTAGTAGATCCAGTGTTCGTCATTGAGGGTAAGGATCTGGGCCGGTGGCTTAATGCCGTCCTTGTCGAAACTACCGGCAGGGCCGCGCGGTACGAGAGGCTTGCGATTGTGGACCCAGCTCTTGTCAAAGTTCACACAGTCTCGACTGGTTCCGATGTAGAAATCCATGAAGTCATGGTCATGCTTTTTCTCATATTCGAATCCGTCAAACATTCCTGATTTTCCGACGGTATACACATCCATCAATCCGAAATAAACCCCTTCATGAATCCAGAGGGTCATGGAGTTGAACTGCCGCAGCGGCTTGCCCCATTGGTTCTTGTCTTGCTTCGGATCGTCCACCTTGATCTTGTCCGCAATCGTTTTCCAGGCGGTTGGATGGTTGATCAGATCGTTATTCTTGGTATGAACCATGATCCGTTGAGAGCGACTTTCGCTGGAGCCGCCCACACCGCCAAGGTCCGTGCGGGTCAGCAGACAATACCGTTTTGCGATGGAGTCCCACATGATCTGGTTCTGTGTGTCGGCCGCACGATGGGTCACTGGCTTGCCCTTATTGTAGGCGGTCCAGCGAATTCCATCAGCCGAATAGGCAATGCCCGCCTGGCACGGACGGTCCATATTGTCGTCAAAGGCCGCCTTGTACTTCTCCGGGTGGTGTAGAACGACAATTAAAACTGAACCCCAACGACAGCTGTGGAACACACTCGCCGGTCGTCAATCTTTCCCAACACAACCGCAGGGAGGGTCCTTATCGGCTGTGTTGGGAAAGAATGATGACCTCTCGATTTGGCCGTGGAACAATTCATTTTCTAATTGTCGTCGAACTCAATTAGAGTTGTCGTCAGACAGGTGGCCCCAGGGAAGGGTGGGGTCAACGCTGCAGCTATAGCCCTGGCTGAGGTGGACAACGTTATCCTTATGGTCTTCCCTGATGCTGGGTTTCGTCCAAGTCAAACCATCCTTTGACTCCGCGTAGCCCGTTCCTGCTTTGGGTGAATGAAACCGTCCCTGAACGCCACCCATGTACCACATCTGAAACTTCTTCTCTTTGTCGTTGTAGGCCACACTCGTGTAGTAACCGTAGTCCAGGCCGACACGTGACCCATCCGGCTTCTTCCATTTCGGATGGAAGTCCGACTCCAAGGTGGGCTTGCTGACGATCCCCACCTTCTTCACCTTGCCTAGGACACGGGTGACGTTGTTCTTCTCGGCAATGACATAGTCGTCGACCAGCAGTTGTTTCAGCAGACCAACCGGAACCAGATCCTCCGCCATCAGCGATGACGACATTAACAATAATGCCGTCAAAAGAACTTTACTCATGAGTACCTCCTGTATTCATACGCCTTGAGCATTAATATGTCATCCATTAAGGCATGTCACAACGGGTAAAAGGCCTTTGTTTAAAAAGGGAAGCAGGGCCGCCCCGCGAAGGCCTTAGGTGCATGAGAAAACGACTAATCCATTGGATGCCCCCCCTCTCCGATCCTTCAACGCCGTCCTTCGCGGATAAGATCCTCTTCTTCCTAATTCGCGATTTTCATCTCCGCAGCGCGTCCTTCGCGAGCGACATTGTTCAGTTATGACCGAAACAGCATAAAAAAGGTCCGATGCGCTACATACTGACCAGGAAGGTTCTGCTTAAATGACGAGCGTAAGGCCCCGCTAAACGCTTCCCATGGCGCATCTTAAAATACAACAAAGCCCCCCTTTTCTCCCCTCCCCAATCTCCTCGGCGACGCCCTCAAGGACGCCACCCAAAAAGCAAATTTCTAGCAACCAGCATCTCCGCTTCCATCAGCAATCTCAATCCAACTTCTAAAATTCATGATCCAAAAGCGCCCTCTCCTCCGTGCCGTCGCCCTCTCCTTCGCCGGGCTCGCGCTACTCTCCCCCTCATCGACCGACGCCCGCGATCTCTTGCTCAAGAAGGGCGACCGGCTGGCGATCGTCGGAGATTCGATCACCGAACAGAAGCAGTACAGCCGATTCATCGAGGACTACCTGCTGGCCTGCACGCCAGAGCTCGGGCTACAAATTTTCCAGTTCGGCTGGAGTGGCGAGCGAGCGCCGGGATTCGCTAACCGGATGGATAACGATCTGGTGCCATGGAAGCCGACGGTCGTCACCACTGCGTTCGGGATGAACGACGGCAGCTACCGGCCCTACAGCGACGCCATCGGGAAGACCTACGAAGACGGGACGCGCCGGATCCAAGACCGCATGAAGGAGCTCGGCGCGCGTATGGTCGTCGGTGGCCCGGGGCCGGTCGATGTCGATTCGTGGAAAAGCGGTGAGCCGGACGCCGACAAGTATTACAACGAAAACCTCGGCCAGCTCAGCGCGATTGCCGGCAAGCTGGCGAAGGAGCGTGGCTTCGTGTTCGCCGATATGCACGCCTTGATGATGGACGTCATGGCCAAGGCCAAAGCGGCGAACGGCGCAGCTTACCACGTCTGCGGTGGCGACGGAGTCCACCCC
>Ga0335398_10004019_pt1 | contig 20877 bp, 19 predicted proteins | sample BON03_FD_205742 | JGI IMG/M metagenome (GOLD analysis project Ga0335398, IMG submission 205742) | Freshwater microbial communities from Lake Bonney liftoff mats and glacier meltwater in Antarctica - BON-03 (spades assembly) (version 2) | ecosystem: Environmental > Aquatic > Freshwater > Ice >... | reverse complement strand
TGTGTTCGGTTATTCAAGATCAAGGAATAGCTTCCGGGTGCTAATTGACTTACCTGAATAGCTGTTTGTTCTGCAGAAAGCTTATCCTGCAATACGAGTTTTCCCTGTGCATCATAAAGTGTGTACGCAACATTTTCGAACGTACTTGTTCTGATGTTCAATACCTCTGATGTTGGATTGGGGAAAACAGTTGCTTCGTAGCTCGGAGCATGATCCTCTACTCCCAAAAAGTTCCAGTTGGTTTGATGAAAACCTTGCGTAAGGTCATTTGTTCCATCGGTTCCTGTGTTAATCACTACTTCTCCTATCGTGAAGTCGATCTTCGCACTTCCATTGGAGTAAGAATCTCCTTGGGTGGATACGACTTCTTGTGCTGTGGCAGTTATAGTGGCAAGTAGCATTGATAATACGAGTGTGTTTTTTTTCATAAATTACTGTTTTAGAAGGCTAAAGTAATACTAATTTTCCTAATGTGTGTGTGTGTGTGTGTGAAAAGGAAGAAGAAGGGTTATAATAATCGCTAAAAAATCATATCTTGCTGAAGCAAAAAACGGCTTTTTAGCTTAATCGTTGGCAACAAGCTAGAGTGAACATCAACTAAGAATATTCTTCGACCACTAAATTACCCCAATCAGCTATTGATTGAACTAACGGAATTAAGGATTTACCAAAATCTGTTAAAGAGTATTCTACTTTTAGCGGTGGCTTTGAAGTATAAACCTTTCTTTTAATTATTCCGTCTTCTTCCAATGTCTTCAACTGTAAGCTCAAAGTTCGTTCGGTTACTGTTGGCATTTCCTTTCTTAACTCATTATACCGTAATTTTCCACTTAATAGATGAAACAAAATTACAGTCTTCCATTTCCCCCCTATTATTCCCATTGTTAAACTTGTACAACAAGGGTATTCTCTTCCTTTAAATTTATACATATTTCAGATAAAAATTAAACTATCCTTTTCGACCGTTATTGCAAAAGTATAAAACTATACTTAGTTTTGCAACTATAAATAGTATAGTAATAAAAATGAAAGAATTTAAAAACAAAGTAGCCTTAGTAATTGGAGGTACAAGTGGTATTGGAAATGCAACAGCAAATGCTTTATTAGAAAATGGAGCTATAGTTCATATTGTCGGTAGAAATATAGATAAAGTAGCTGATGCTCCAAACCTAATAAAACACAAAGTAAATATTTCTAATACTGAAGAAGTAAAATCATTAATGTCTAAAATCGAATCATTAGAAAACTTAGATTATTTAGTAAATGCATCTGGGATTTTTGGGCCAAAACCATTTCTTGAACACACAATTGAAGATTACAATTCGTACTTAGATTTAAACAGAGGTTTCTTCTTCATAACTCAAAGTGTTGCTAAGAAAATGAAGAATACAAACGGAGGTTCAATTGTAAATGTAGGGTCTATGTGGGCAAAACAAGCGGTAAAAGCTACACCATCTTCTGCTTACTCTATGCAAAAAGCTGGCTTGCATTCACTTACACAACACTTAGCCATGGAATTAGCTGGCTACAATATCAGAGTTAATGCAGTATCTCCAGCAGTAGTAAACACACCTGTTTATCACGGAGTTTTTGGCGGGAAAGAAGAAGCTGAAAAGGCATTAATAGGCTTTAATGGATTTCATCCAATAGGAAGAAATGGAGCTCCTTCTGATATTTCGAACAGTATTCTATTTCTACTATCTGAAAAATCATCTTGGGTTACTGGAGCAATTTGGGACACAGATGGAGGTGTAATGGCTGGAAGAAATTAAAATAACAAATTGGAATAAAGCCAGTTGCCAACAACACTGCGTTCGTGTGGCTTGCAAAGCCCAACATGAACGCAGTGTTGACTAAACATTGGGACGGTAATTTTCTCTATGGGTATTGCGTTTGGTTTTTCTCTTCTGAGAATTGGATTTTAGTGTCCAATTTTCTTTTTTTTTATAGTGATTTTCCGCTGTAAATAGATTTCTTTTCGTTCTTTTTACTTTTAAAAGCAACTTTTGTTTTAACCGTTTTTCTTGTCAATACGGTTCTATTACGTGTTTATCTTTCATTTTTTTCATTTATCTTTCAGTTGTAAGTTGTTGATTTAGTTTGATTAACCACTCTTTAGGTGGTGCTCGACCTTTGAAAACACAAACAGTTAACAGTGTTCCTTTTTTACACTTGAAACACGTTTTGTGAAGCACTATTTTTTGTTTGATCTTGGGTTTTCCCAGTTCTTTTTGAAGTTCTTTCAGATACAGACGTGGGATAAATATCAAATAAAATTCAGCCCTATCCAATTTAAACCACAAGAGCAATTTTTAAAACGCAAAATACCACGTATAAATGACTTTCCAGGTCCGTCAATGATACTCTCAAAGCTTATGGAATTAAATTAAATCCAAAGATTACTGAATTATTATGTCAAGTGCGGTTAAACAATAAAGAAACCATCTCTTTACTGAGCTAGCCTCGTTACTATAAACTTCTTCTTGCTTTTTATGGCTGCGTGATAGTTGCCATTTGCAAAACATCTGCTGTCTGCGCTAACATCCTGCCATTTGAAGTTGCACCTGTCAGCATATTAATGCCCGTTTTACCTAATATTGTTCCTTCAAAATGACTTGTTGTTCCCAAAGTAACAGCTCCAGCGACTTGCCCGAAGATGTTCTCCGCCTTCGCACCACCACTTAAGATAGTGCTCACTGCTGAACTCACGTTAAGTGTCTGATCAACCAATATTCTGTTGTTTCGCACTTTTGTCGTTACAAAATTAAGGTAAGTGTATAAAGTTTAAAGTAACCGTTGAACGATGAAAAGAGAACGTAGAAAATTTATATTGCTTTTTGTAATTTTGATAGCTTTTTTTTCTCTATATTCAAGGCATAAATTTTCTTTTTTCCATAATTTGTCATAACGATAAGAAGATTGTCAATAAATGTAAGTTTACTCTGAAAGCGTAACTTTACGTCTATTATGGCAATCATTAAACTTCATTATAAACTCTAGCCAAAATGAAAAGAGAAACTACAGAAGAACCTTTACTAATATTAGTTGAGGATTCAATATCTGATGGCCCAATAAAACGCGCCAATTTGTTAGCGCAACCAGAATCACGTTTAGATTCCATTTTGTTGAGGTTTAACCCTATTAGCGATACGAGTATTCCTTACCGAGATTTGACTGACTCTTCAAGTAAAAGGGAGAGTATTCACAAGCTAATTGATAAATTAGATGTTAGCAAGAGTGTGAGGTACCAGCGAACAATTGAAGACACCTATTGTAATGTATATTCTTATGATTATTGCTATTTCTCAAAAGTTTATTTACCTACCATTTGGTGGACTGATGATGCCCTCGAAAAACTATTAGACGGTCAAGACCTTGAACCTATTTTTGATGAAACTGTTGTTCCAATTTACTCAAGTGCAATCCACGATTGGCTTATAAAATGGGGCGCTAGTTTTGGTTGGAAGAGAATGATGAATCTAGATGAAATTCAAAACAAAGTAAACCTTGAAGGTGGAATTGGTGTAATTTGTGCAAAAAGGAAAACTGTCGGGCTCTCTGGGCACATTGTTCCTATAGTTCCTGAGACCAGTATAAAAAAAGCATACCGAGAAAATGGCATAGTTGTATATCCTCTTCAATCTCAGGCGGGGAAATTGAATTACAACTACTTTTCAAAAGCAAGAAAAGACTGGTGGAATCATAAGCGTTATTCATCTCATGTTTTCTATTACCATGCTTAAAACGAGCATTCCTAGCAACAAAATATTAAATAAGTTAATTAGCCAATTAAAATAAATGAAACAAAATAAATATTATTGGGGAATTGGAATAGAAAACGAAACTTACATGCAATTCGAAGAGCGACTAAGGGTTTCAGGTTCATTTATACAAGAAAAAATTGGCTACGAACGCTACAGTATTGATTACAGAAAGTGTTACAAGTCTGGAAGTTTGGCACTTGCATTAGAAACAGCTTTTGATAAAAGTAAAAATTATGTCGTAAGCCGAATGATCAATAGCCATTCGTTGGATAAACTAGATCTAAACTATCAACATAAAACTTTAGCATTTACAAAACCATTAATTGACAATCCAGAATATCTCGGGAAATCAATTCTAGAAGTTTTTCTGGAAGATCAACCTTACAACATTCGAAGTATGCTAACGCAAAAAAATAATCCTATGGGATCTGTTAATTTTGACGGAGATTCCATCGAATTTGTAACAAAATATTTTGAGAATCGAACAATCTCAGATTCTTGTGAGGAGCTGAAAGCTACGAAAAATTTATTCATCGATAAAATTAATGCATCGTTGGTTCTTAAAGAAAAACTAAATTTTCCGAACTACAACATAGGGCTCAACATGTTTATGTCCAATCAAGAAAATCTAGTTCTGTTTAATAATGGGACTTATCATTTTCACATTACCTTACCAACGCTCACAGAAAATAGTAGAATTGCAGATTATCTTAATTTTGACGCTAAACACGCCAATGCAATCTATATGCTGCAATGGTTTGAGCCTTTTTTTATAGCAACACTCGGCAGTCCAGATATTTTGGGTGTAATTAGTACAAAGTATAATTTAAACGAAAACTTCGCTTCGGGTTCAATGCGAAATGCTATGTCGCGTTACACTGGGGTTGGCACGTTCAATAAAGTTATGGCGAAAGGGAAGATTCTAACCTACAAGGTAGAAGAGTTTAGAAAGCTTTTAAAGTTTGGAAAAGACGAAAATATTTGGTGGCGAGATCAGGTTGAATCAGATTTAGAATATGAATTACTTTCCGATATTGGTTTGGATTTTAATCAGGAAAAAATGTACCAGAGTGGATTTGAATTTAGAAGCTTTGACGAATTCCCATCAAGCTATTTAAATGACGTGCTTCACGCAATTATTTTAATTTGTGAGCACTCTTTAAATCTTCCAAATATCACCTGGGGACATGACAGTATTGTTTGGAATAATCTTGTTTTCAGAGCTTTAAAATACGGTTATTCAACAGAAATAAACGAAGAAGAAAAGGTGGAGGTTTTAAATTTATTGGATTTATTAAACCCATCTAATGAGAACTCCAACGCACTCAAAACCGAATTTGATGGAATTTTGTTACTAGATGAGTTTTTCTTCAAAATCCTAGAAGTATTGCACAATAAATACAAAGACAATAATACATGTATCGACTCTATGCACGGTCAAAAAACAAGTTCACCCCCGAAATGGGATAATTTTAATAAATACCAAGTAGAGCAGCATCTGCTTCAGATTGAAGCTTCCGACATGACAAAATAAATCGAAAATCTTCGGGCTATTCAAAAGAGAATTTATGCTGGAGACACTTAATCTTAAATAATGGAAAGTCTATATAACAATTTATTAGAATTATTTAAACGTCCATAACAAGAGATTTTGCGTTATCTTGTTTGCTCGCTTTGTTGACGTTTTAAAAAAAACTTAAGAGAAATTGAATTATGAATAATTAAAAGTTCAGCAGTCATTTAGGGGTTGTCAACTATAAAGTAGAAACAAAAAGAAGTCAATTGAACTGTCGCAATACAGAAGTTTTCCAAAGTCACACTATCTTTATCGTTGAACGCGAAAGCAAGTATTCTGCACTTCATAAAAGTTGAATGCACAAAGTATAAAATGAAGTAATCGTAGCGTTATTTTCTTTTATTACAGAAGTTATTGTTTTGGTGCTCTTAGCTTTGAGCAATTACGAAGCAAGCATATTGGAAAAAGTAAGTACGCCAAATATAGATGTTCAGTTCCCTTTGCATTGCATTAAGGTGAAATGAACCATTTTATAACGAAACCAGGGAACTATTACTTTGTCATTTTACAGGTTTTAGTGGATATCAAGCATCTCTATAGAATGTTAAAAAAAGTCTATTAGAAGCAGTTTTCAATAAAAAAATGTAAATTTGTTTTATTAATTGGAGTCCAGAAACCAGCACAAAACGGGGCGCTACCAAAAAGCCATATGAGTAGGTATTTTATCAAACATAATAATGTTCAAGAAATTTAATTTAACTGACAAATTGCTTTTTTTATCTGCAATACTTTCGCTTGTTTATTCTGAAATTTTATTTTTCAATGGAAGCGAAAATCAAGCGATTTTTATAGGTCTTTGGGTTCCATCAATATTGTGTTTTGGAATCTACTTAAACTTAATTAATAAAACGAAAAATGACTAATTTAATCCCTTATTTTGCTGGATTAATCACCCTATTATTTGGAATAGCATTTTATTATGCCATTGCAACTTCTGATAAAAAAGACAAGTAAAACTCGCCAACTTCTTTTAAATGAAAAAGGCTCATAAAAGGCCAAAAAAGTCATTAAGCTCAGGGCTTTACTTTATTGTTTTATTCTTTTTTAGCGCTTCCTTCGAAAGGTTTTAAAAACTTTTGAAATAAAAAAAATGAAGTAAAATACGAAACAACATATTTTAAAGCTGGGCGAAAAATATAAAATTCTAGGAAGAGTCATGTATGATATTGATTCAACATACAAAAGTAGTCTCTTTTCTTTCGTCTTATTAAATATAATAAAGAACATAAATAGAATCATTCTCAACCATTGTACGCTTTTTGTTACGAGCCGTTATTACAATTAATGTCTTTCATGTAGATTGCTAAAATGAAATCATTTTGGGGTCGTTCAAAGAATTTGTACTTAAAGAACAAACACCACTTTATCTTATATTGCCATTAGAAAAGTATCTAAAATATATTGTTTCATTGAATTGTAGTTCTACCGACGTAATTAAATAACCTTGGCGAGCCTTTTAATTGCGTATATTTTTGGATAGATAGTGCAAGCGATTAATCAGAATTACACAAGAGAATGTTGCTATAAAAAAACCAACAGAACAGAAATAATTTACGTAAACAAGGAGAAAGGTTTTGTGTATTGAGAAGTATAATAAAATAGACAGTATAATAATTAAGCAAAATTGTAATCAACTTAGGCCAAAAATGTTGTGTTATTTGGAATCAATTCTTTCTTAATGCTTTAAGCGCTCTAGGAACTTTTAAGAAGACCCAAATCAAAACTCTAAAATGGCTAATTTGATTTAAATAAAAATAGTTCAAACCATCGAACGAGATTTATATATATCTTACGATGTAGAACGGAGAAATAAAATGTTTGATTTATCTCATTTTTTGAAGTAAATCAAATCGGAATCAAAAACAATGTGCTCGACAAATTGTTAATCTAAATCATTAATTAAAATGTCTCGAGTTCATGAAGCAAAATACAGAAGTTAAAATCAAAAATTTGGTTATTAGCGTTTCTTTGATCCTACTTCTCTTCCTTGGATTTACAATGCTCTGGTTAGTAAACCAGAAAGACAAAGACGCTGATTGGATAATGCATACCCAATTAGTCCTCACAACGAGTGAACAACTGTTTTCAAACTTTAAAGATGCAGAATCAGGATTTCGTGAGTTTCTTTTAACAGACAAAGTAAAGTCTTTAGAACAGTTTCATCTTTCCATTAAAAAAAATACAACTCTTTTGTCCAAGTTTTGTAAATTAACTTCGGACAATCCTTCGCAACAGAAAAGATGCACCACCTTGGGAAAAATCATTGTGCAAAAACAATTGTTCATCACAAATAGTATTGATCTACTGCGCAAAAATAAAGCAAAAGATAAAACCGAATTAACGTTCAAAGGAAAAGAAATTATGGCTAGAGCCAGAATTCTTTTTCAACAAATTAATGGTGAAGAACAGAGATTGCTCATTATAAGAAATAAAAAAGCTGCCAGAAGTGAAATATTTGTCAGCTTCTTTTTAGCTGCCGGAATTCTTTTGGTTTCGTCCATCTTTCTATTTCTACATCTCCGCCTACAGCGCGAGGTGAAGTTGAAAAACAAAAAAGAATTGGAGCTTACGGAAAGTAAAGAATGGTACAATCAAACCTTATCTTCGGTTGGTGATGGCGTAATAGCAATAGACACGGATGGCATAATAACATTCATAAATCAAAAGGCAAACCAACTTACAGGCTTTGCAGACGGAGAAGCGCTTGGACAGCACGTGGATCTCATTGTTAGAATGAGAAATGAACATTCCAAAAATAAAGTAACTAATCCAGCAATTGAGGCAATTGATCGTGACGAAATAGTATTTCTGGCATCTGATACAATCCTAATAAAAAAAGATAGAACAGAAATTTTCATAGATCATAGTGGATCTCCAATTCATAATCGAGATAATAAAATAATTGGAGCCGTACTTATCTTCAGGGACATTACCAAAAATAAAACAGCAGAGAATAAAACAAAAAACTTACTCAAAGAATTATCCAATTTACAATTTTCGATAAACCAATCCGCAATTATAGCTACTACTGATCTCGAAGGAAATATAAAATATGTCAATGATAAATTTTGTGAATTATCACAATATCAGCGTCATGAACTACTTGGTCAAAACCACAGAATTATCAATTCAGGATTTCATTCCAAAGCATTTTTTGTTGATTTGTGGGAAACGATTTCAAACGGAAATGTGTGGAGTGGCGAAATACAAAATAAGTCAAAGGACGGAACGTTTTATTGGGTTGATTGTACAATCACGCCATTAATGGATGAAGAAGGCAAGCTGTATGAATATATGTCTATCAGATCGCAAATTACAGAACGTAAAATGGCACAAGAGAAAGTTGTTACTCTAAACAATGAATTGAATTATCTATTCAATAACATTAATGATGCGATGTATTCAATTGATGCAGCTACGAAACAAAAAATACAGGTTTCGGCCGCATGCGAGCAAATTTTCGGTTACAAACCTATAGAATTTATGGAGAATTTCAAGCTGTGGGAAGAAGTTATACATCCGGATGATAAAGCCATTGCCGGTGAAATACGAGCAAAATTATATAGCGGTGAAAATTCTATAAATACCTATCGAATTATTCACAAAGAAAAAGGAACAAGATGGATTGAAAATCGCGTAAATGTCACATTGGACAGCAACGGTAAAATAAGTAGGTTTGATGGCATAGCGAGTGATATTACCGATAAAAAACTGGCAGAAGAGCAGCGACAGCGTCTTTTTTCAGAATTACAAACAAAAAGCAAAGAAATAACAGATAGTATTGTCTACGCGAAACGGATTCAAAATGCCTTACTACCGGATAAAGATAGTATTGACGAGGCCTTTCCTCAAAATTTTATTCTTTATAAACCCAAGGCTATTCTTAGCGGAGATTTCTATTACCTGCAACAAACTGAATCCTACTATTTCATTGCTCTTGCTGACTGCACGGGTCACGGCGTTCCTGGTGCACTAATGAGCTTTTTGGGCTATGAAAAGTTAAACGACGCAATAAAGTCCAGTCATGAAACATCCGAAATTTTAAAACTGCTCAACACAGGAATTAAAAGTTCTCTGCACCAATCGGGCAATATAGATTCAACTAAAGATGGAATGGACATATCACTTTGCTCTGCAGACAAATCATCAGGAATTGTTAAATACACTGGTGCCAATCGTCCGTTGTGGATTATCCGAAGTGGACATACAGAATTAGAGGAAATAAAGGGAACTAGGTCCGCAATTGGAGGTTTCACTGAAGAAAATCAAGACTTCGAAACGCACGAAATAAAACTAAACAAAGGAGATACATTCTATATGTTCTCTGATGGCTATCTAGATCAATTTGGTGGTGAACGAGGGAAAAAATTAAATAAAAAGCAATTTAAAGAGTTGTTAATCTCAATCCAAAACCTTTCAATGGAAGAACAAGGAGCGGCACTAGATCAATTCATAAGCGAATACAGAAAAGACATAGAGCAGACAGACGATATTCTTGTAATGGGAATAAAAATGTAAAATTTAGACGAGATAGTGTCGTGACGAAGTAGCAATCAACTCCTTTATATTCTCACCGGAAAAAGCCATGCGACTAGTCATGAGAAAAATCTTGCAAGAAGGAATTAAATCTATTAAAATATTCGGAGTCGCGTTATTTTTTTTTGTAGCAAATCTTTCTGCACAAATAACAATTCAATGGGGATGACATAGGTTCGTTGAAATTGGCATTCAATAGCTTAACTGAGCATTTTCTCTGAATGTAACTTTGAAACAAAAGACGACTCCTTCATTCCTGATGAAATCTATCCACTGTGCCTATTTAAAAAGTTTACGCTCTATAGACTTAGCCCAATTCTACTTTCCTTAAATGGTGGATCTTCTTTGTTTTTCAAAATAAATCAAGCCTATCATGAGGAAAATGGAAACACTAGACGCATAAAGTGTTCCCAAATCCAAACCACCTTTTTCCATAGGTTTTGTCAAAAAATAACCGAAGGTCGCACCGAATGGTCTGGTTAAAATAAAGGCCAACCAGAACAATAGAAGAGGACTAATTTGTTTCGCTTTGTGCAACACTATTACAATTAAAATCACTAATCCGGTAACCATTGCACCAACTAAATAAGACAATCCTGCGACGTCGCTTAAATAATCACCGAAAGCGGTTCCCAAACTATTCGAGAACAAGACAGCAATCCAAAAATAAATTTCTTTGCTCTTTTCATATATTGGGAAGACACTCAAACTCTTGTATTTTCGATACCACAAATACAAGGTTACGACTAAACCGAGAAATAAAACAACGCTACCTATCGTATAACCCAGATGCAAACTCCTATCGATAAAATCAGCTATTTCAGTTCCTAGAGTTGTAGTTGCGCTTATCACCAACCAGAAAAGAATCGGTTGATATGTTTTGGCTTTCAATTGTAGCAGCAATAAAATCACGAAACCTGCGAAAGTGATTCCTAATCCCGTCAAATAACCCAATTGCATCGTTTGCGCCAAATGATCACCAAGCGTTTCCCCTAAAGTCTTTGCAATAATTTTCATCAACCAAAACAGTAAAGTTATCTGAGCAATTTTATTAATATTCTCAATCATCTTGATTTTAATTACATATTAAAACTTATAACTGTAACCCAATCTAAAAACTTGTGTTTCATAATAATCTGAACTCGTATAGTGAAAACCGTTACCGATAATTTGTTTTTTAATGACCATCGTGTTCAATAGATCAGATGCATTGAGAATGATTTCACCTTTGCCATTTTGGATTTTTTTCTTCACACCTAAATTCATTGTAAATCGCTGATTGATTCTTCCTTGCGGAATTACATCTGGCGCCAAATAAATGGCAGTCAATTGAAGGTCAAAATCTCTTTTCAAATGAAAACTTGTATTCAATTTTAAATTTCCTGAATAAATAGATTGTTTCGGCGCCGCGTAAGTTATTGGTGTTGGATACAAATTATTTACCGTGAAAGCGTTGATTTGATTGTAGTAAACTGAGACATTCAAATTGTACGAGAAAAATTTATTTACATCGTGCGAAAAAACCGACTCCGCTCCTACTACACTGCTTTTTCCCGCATTTTGGAAAACAGCATAAATCAAAGTACTTCCCGGAACGATGGTTGAAATTCGCGTGATCGTCGCGTCGGAAAAACGACTGTAAACAGAAGTGAACAAATAACCTTTTTTGAATCGGTATTTATGACCTAACTCCAGAGAATTCGTGAATTGAGGTTTCAATGACGGGTTTCCAACTTTAATAATTTCAGCATCATCGTATTTCGGGAAGATACGAATATCGACCTCGTTTGGACGATCCACTCTTCGGTTATAGAAAACAGAAAGACGATTATTTTCATTGATTTTATAACCCAAACGCACATTTGGAAAAGGTTGAATATAGCTGTAACCGTCACTTTTATAGGTTGGGTGATTCGGATTCACTTGGTAATTCAATTTCACATATTCAATACGTAAACCAATTTCTCCTTCAAAGCGTTTGGTGTCAAACAAATAATTTGCGTAAACGGCAGGTATAATCTCATTGTACGTTGCTTTTCCACCTGCATTGGTATCCAAAGGAGAAATTGCACTTGGAAAAAATTGCATGTTTGTTGGAATCGTTCGGTAACGCAATTTTATGCCTGTTTCCAGTTTTCCGTATTTCAAAGCTTGAACATAATCGCTTGAAAAATCCACTACATGTTCATCCGAAAGCAATTTAAAAGCATCGGTTCCTGAATAAGTTGGCAAAATATTTTCAAATGTATAACGTTCGTCCTCCCGGTGAAATGTGTAATTCAAACTCGTGTTTAACGTTCTTCCCGGTTGTTTAAATTTGTGTAAATACCCCATATTTCCCATCACAGTCGTTTTCACTTCGTCTTCAACGAATTTCCAAAGTCGAAGGCGTTCGGAATTGTTTGAATTAAAAAAAGGTTGATCACCATTATCAATGATTTTTTCATTTCCGTACATTCCTGAAAGTGTAAACTGATTGTTATCATTAATCGACCAATCCAAACCTAGTTTTGAGCTTAAAAAATTCGTATTCCGATTCCGTTTCGTTTGTTGATTGATGACTGTTCCGTCATCATAAGTCCGTGTAACGAATTCATTTTTATTCAATGTTTGTGTGAACAAGTCGTCGAGTTGGGCAAATACGTTCACCTTCTTTTTACGATAATTCAAAGAAAGCGACGGATTGATTTTTGGCGTATTTTGATATTGCGGTCGAATGGTCGGTAAATTTTCGTTTTTCACCCATAACGCACCTATTCCAGCCGTCATTCCAACTTTACCGTTCCAACCTTCTTTTTTTTCTTTTTTTAGGATAATATTGATAATTCCAGCGTTACCATTTGCGTCAAATTTAGAAGACGGATTGTTGATGATTTCAATCCGGTCAATGGAAGAAGCAGGAATATTATCGAGTCCCGATTGACTTCCAAAACCTGTTAGAGCAGATTGTTTTCCATCGATTAGAATCACAATTTTATCGCTACCACGCAATTGAACTTTATTATCTTGAATGGTAACTCCAGGCAAATTTTCCATGGCTTGCAAAACCGATCCGCCACTTTGGCTTAGATTATCTTCTACAGTAAATACCTTTTTGTCCATTTTAGAACTTATCTCGTCCAACTTTCCTTCTACAACAACCTCAGCAATTGATTGAACGACCGATGTCATTGCAAGCGTTCCCAGATTTAAGAAATCCGAATTTTCGCCCACAAATAGTGGTACAAATTCTTTGTTGTAGCCCGAAAATGACAGACGAAGGAAATAATTGCCTGGTTTGATGTTTTCGAGTAAAAAAAGTCCTGCTTCATCAGAAATTGTTCCAGCTATGAAACTGGAATCTGCACTTTTGCTGAGCACAACATTCGCGAATGCAATTACTTCATTGGTGAGTTTATCCTCCAAATTTGCAGAGATGCTGACTGTGCGACTTTGCGCATTCACAGTAGAAAGAACTCCAAGAAAAAAGAGTAAAGTTGTAATTATAAAATTGATTCTCATGGTTTAAGGATAAAAAGAAAAGGGGAGCGAGAAACACACCTTTTCTATCGTTTTAACTCGTCTTATTCTTCTTCGGATTCCACAACTGCTTTTTTAGAAAGAACTTTTCCATATACATCGAAAACCACTTCTAAGGTTTGCTCTCCTTTTTCTAATTCTACTTCGTAAGCTGTGCCGTTGCTTTTTTCAGAGATTTCAATTTCTTCGATTTCATATCCTCCGAAATCGTTTTTTAGCGCCATTTTTACCGCTTCTGGAAGTTCATTATTCTTGATTTCATGCTCTGTTTCCAACCAAGTTCCATCTACACTAAAATTGGCAGAATATTCTTTTCCCTCCATTTTAAACTCAGCTTCCCACTCCTTTTCGTTTTCCTTTTCCCATTTAACAGATTTCGCTGTCGGAAATTTTGTTTTAAAAGATTCAGCTACTTTGGCTGGCGTATCTTGCGCGCAGGACAACAATGTTACGCTTACGAATAGCGTTAAAATTCCAATTGGCTTTTTCATGATTTCATCTTTTTTACGTTTGTATAGAACAAATGTAAAGTCGAATTCTGAAGAAAGTCTGAAGTTAAATGAAGATCTTACTTCTTAAGAATAATTTGAAAAATGCCATCTGTCAAACTAGCTGAAATTTGAAGTTTGCTCAATTCTGAAATTTTCTTGACGATAGATAAACCAAGTCCAGTAGAATCGACTGTATCCGTTCCTTTTTTGAAACGATTGAAAATTAAATTGCAATCAATATTTTGGTCTGTTGCATTTGAAATCAGCATTCTTTCCGAATTTATCGATAGGGAGATATTCCCTTTTTCTCGGTTGTACTTCACTGCGTTCGAGAGTAAATTAGCAATCAATATATTGGCCAAAACAGAATCCATTTGAACTTGTAATGAACTTTCAATGGAAGTCGACACTATGATTTGTCTATTTTCAAAGAAAGGCTGAAAGTCTTCCAACTGTTTCTCCAAAATACTATTTAATGAAATCAAAACATCGGCTGTATATTGCTGATTGTCCAATTTCGCCAATAACAATAATTTCTCATTTAGCTTTGAAAGTCGCTGTGTAGATTGAAAAACAGTATAGACTTTTGCTAAAGTTTTTTCAGGCAAATCTTCTTGTATTATTTCTTCTAGATTTAGTGACATAATAGCCAGTGGCGTTTGAATTTCGTGAGAAGCATTTTCCGTAAATTCTTTGAGAATTCGATAATCTTGATTCATTAAACTAGTCATTTGCACCAAAGAAGTATTCAATTCTTTGAACTCGTCGATAGATGCATCTTGCAATTCAATTTCACTTCCACTCTTCAATGAAAAATGGTGCAATTGACTCAAATTAAACTGAAATGGTTTCCATATTTTTTTAGAAATTCGAGCATTTAAGATGAAAAGAACGACGAAAAGGAGCAGAAAAACACCCGATATGACAAAAATAACGACAAAGAGCAAATCTTCCGCTTCGATTGTTGCTTGACGAACGACAATGGAATACATTTCATTATTTATTTTTTTTACACAGAGCAATTCTCGGAAAGGCTCCATTTCTTTTTCAATTGGATCGTAGACTCTCGCATTTCTTATTTTACTCAATTCCTTTGAACTATTGTTTGTAACTGAAACTTCAAATATTGGTTTTACAGATTTTACAGATGCACCCGACTTTAATTGTTCAATGATACGTTTCTCATCGACTCTCAGTTTCTCATCGACTTCATTATGGATAAATAAGTTCAGCAGAAAGAAAAGACCTATACTCGCAAGTGGAACAATTGAAAGTAGAATGCCCAAAAAATTGCGGTTTGTTCTTTGAATCAGTTTCATTGTAGAGAATATTTATAGCCAATACCGTGAATTGTGTTGAGGTAATCATTTCCTCCAGCCAATTCAATTTTCTTTCTCAAATTTTTGATGTGTGTGTAAATAAAATCATAATTATCACAATAGCCCAAGGCGTTTTCCCAAATATGCTCAGCTATTGATTCTTTCGTTAAGACTCTGTCTTTATTGGAAATAAAATAAATTAAAAGACTGGTTTCTTTTTTCGTTAGAGTCACATTATCGCCATGAACGAAGACTTGATTTTCATTCGTTTTAATCGAAATCTCTTCGAAATTCAAGACCGTATCTCCCTTGTATATTTTTCTTCTCAAGAGCGCGTTTACCCTTGAATTTAATTCTGTGATGTGGAAAGGTTTTGTTAGATAATCATCAGCTCCTTTATCGAGGCCAACAATTTTATCATCCAATGAATTTTTGGCAGAAAGTATTAAAACTCCACAATTATCTTGGGATGAATTTATTTTTCCTAAAACCCCCAAACCACTGCCGTCTGGCAAACCAATATCTAAAATTACGATATCAAATTGTTGAAGTAGCAAGTGGTCCTCTGCTTCAAATATATTTTTAGCCCTTAAAGCTATGCTTCCCGACTTCTGGAAAAAATTAACCAAAGAAATGCTTAATTCTACCTCATCTTCTATGATTAATAATTTCATAGTTCGAAGTTATTGTTTAATTCTGAAGAATTTCTGATTTTCCATAGAAACTACAAGTCACTTCAATTTATAGTCAAAACGATTATATTCACAAATTTTAACAAATTTTACGTGCGCTGTATTAATTTTAAATAGAATTTTGAAAGTAATAAATAATAGATCGTTCCATGCCGATAGAGAATGCAATCGAAGTATACAATAGCGAACATTTAAAAATAAAATTTGCTAAAAATTTATCAATATTTCTTCATGAGTGGAACCATAATCAGCCGATTCCCACAGCTGAATTCGGTTCAGAAATGATTGCATTTCTCGAAACATTTAAAATTCATAGACCTAAAAATGTGCTTTGGTTACAAGAAGACTTTACCACCATATTATCGCATGAAGATCATTTATGGATCGAGAATAATATTAACAAAGAGTGTGTTGAACTTGGATTAGAAAAATGTGCATTCGTTATAGGTAAAGATATAATCGCTCAAATGCAAGTGTTTAATTTTTTTGAAAAAACAAAATCATGCCTCACCACCAAACACTTTTCTGACATTACAGACGCGCTCTCGTGGATCTCGCAGGACAAGTCTAATAATGACCTCAATTCTATTGATTTTGACATTACTTTCAAAGGCAAAACACCTGATGGAAAAAGTCTTTATACACTTGAAACAGCATCTCAAAATATCGATTCAGTTCTAAAATCCTTCAATCATATCCTTCAAGAAAATGCATTTCTGAAATTAAATTCAACATTATTTTTCTCATTAACCATAAGGGAAAAAGATATATTCCAGAGATATGCCAATGGAGTTGGGATAAAGGAAATAGCCGAAGAATTATTTCTTTCCGAGCTAACCGTTAGAACACATTGGCGAAATGCCAAGAAAAAACTAAATATCAAGTCACACAGTGATATTTCAGCTTATAAAAACTCATTCTTTTTATAAAACTACCTAGAATTGGGTATTGCTTCAAAGACAAATAGCATCTATCTTTGGAGTCTTGAATGAAAGAGCATTTTATCTACTGTTCAAGATTATTATATCTACTATTTAGGATTGTTTTAATTGTTTTAATTGTTTAGGTAATTATTTAGTTTTATACATTAGCCTTCTACACTAAAAGAATTGGATCCAATTAAGTTTGGATCCAATTTTTTTTTAAACACTTTCAATAACCTGGGTAGACAGAAGCGTATTTTTTACTTATGAGATGCATTAAATAAGCGCTTCCAATTCCTAAAAGAGCACCAACGAGAACATCACTTGGATAGTGAACGCCCAAATGCATTCGCGAGTATCCAACTAAACTGGCCCAAGCAAATGAAGGAGCGACAACATACCATTGCGGATAAGCTAAGCTGACACTTGTAGCAAAGGCAAATGCACTCGAGGTATGCCCAGAAGGAAAAGAATAACTTCCCGCTTTGTCTAATTTTTGAATTTCTGGATACACAGCAAATGGTCGCGGACGATTAACGACCAACTTCAAACCATTAGTTAGCAAACCATTTAAACACAAAGTCCCAGTCATCACCATTCCTTTTTGAATAGTAAGTTTGTCTTTTCGAATTAAACCTACTGCCAAAATAGAAAGTGGACCTGCAAAAATTACTGGTGTATCGGAATCTGAAATAAACTTAAAGGTATTATCTAAGTTCTGATTGCGGTCAACATTAATTTTTCGAAGTGTATTGATGTCCCAATTCTGCGCAGAAAGGGAAGTTGAAAACATCAAAAGGAAGAGTGAAATAATTTTCATGCTGTTCAAAATTAAAAAAAGAATCAATCTTGACGACTTTTTAAGTAGCGGATTACGATAAAATTAGAAAAGTCAATAACTTATTTTGTGTGCTTCATAAAAACCTACTGATAATCAAAAGTTTAGATTTTCTGGAAAAAATAATGTCAAAAAATCTATTCTTTTTTACTGGTAACACTTGTGGAAGCAAAATTTATACTTACTTTTGCCCACGCTTTTAACGCAAAGCATTACACAATTTCTTAATCTCACTGTTGTGAGAGTTCTAAAGAGCAAGAAAATTGGTTTGGTAGTTCAGTTGGTTAGAATACCTGCCTGTCACGCAGGGGGTCGCGGGTTCGAGTCCCGTCCAGACCGCTAGTTCGTTAGAGCAAACACACGCCTTTTATGGCTGAAAGGTTAGAAACCCCTAAGAAGTATCAAATTTCTTAGGGGTTTTGTTTTTTATAAAATGCCATAGGGGCGACTATAGGGGCGCCTTTTTATTCTCAAGCATAATTACCCTATACTTTCTTACTCAGAACGAATTATTTCAAAATGTCAAATTTACCGTTAGCAAAGATACATGGAATTATTTATCTATATTTCATACAAATAACCATTTTCAGAAGGAGACGGGTTTATAATGGTTCACTAAAAATTAATTTAGGACTGTTTAAGAAAGCATTAGTCTTTAATTATCAATAATGGTCTCAATTTTAATTGGTCTAAGCTCATTCCAAGCATCATTTCGGAAAAATTCTATTTGTTGAGTGTTTAATTGATGTTCTTCTTCAACTATACAAATCGCATTATCGAATTTAGGTAGAACGTTCAACAAAATAAAGCTATTGTAATCAGTGATAAAGTCTCTATTTTCAATCATGATTTTTTTCTGAAAAGTTTCTCTAATTAGCGATGAAATTTTTCCTTTTGATTCATGTCCAGTAAATGGGTCAAAATATCGTAGCGACAGAATCTTTAAAATCCTGAAGAATGTATGTAAGTTTTTTTTGTTCTAAAAATATTTTTGTTGCCGTAAACAAAGCAAATGTGTAATCCTTAAAATCGGACTTCATGTTATCCAATTCATAATCGTAATCATAAGGATTCTCATCGTAGCCTTGGATTTCTTCTGCCCAATTTATTTTATGATATAAACTTGAGCATTCATTCTGTAACTTCTTTATTTTATAAGCTAAATTCTTCATATTCATCTCTAATTCTTCAAATAAGTCACCTCACATGCCTTACACAATCTCTTTTCCTGATAATACTCAGCAATATCATACCATCCAGAAGTCTTTTGCCAAATATCCAAGCCACGACCCAAAAGAATCTTCCAGCCATTGTTTAATTCCATGGAACGGTCATGAATGTTTTCGTCAAATTCAAAATTCAAGAAGATACCGAGAGGCTCCAGTGAATCTGCCATATCTCTGAATGCATCCCTGGCGTTTTCCACATAATCTTCATTATTGTTGGTAACAAGGTGAATCTTAACTTCTTCATCCTCTTTTTTGGATGTAGCGATTAGTTGACAAAGCTCCATGAAATTGCGGAGCTGATATGGTAAACGAACATATGGGTCAATGATGTTGATTTCTGTTGCTCCTTCCAAAAAATCTCCAAATAGAGACTTATAAGATATGCCAGTTTGATTGTCTCGAATTATCTTTTGACCAGCTGCGAGTTCTTTTTTTGCTATTTGTTTCTCCACTTTTTCTGGAGCATTATCCTCTATCAAGGCAATCTCTTCAGGCTTTTCATATTCCAGGACCTCCAAGGTTTGAACATTGCGTTTCTTACCAGAGGAAAGAATCTTATAGCTAAAGTCTACTTCTTCAAAGGTCTCATCCATTTTAATCAATTGCTGCTTCACCCGCATTCGATTCTCTATGGAAAAATCAATTAACTCGATTCCTTCTTGTTCAGTGAATTCACCTGTAGGATATATCACCTTAACCAAACCTGAAAATGATTTCGTAATCGCATCTCTATCTCTTGTGGTTATCGTATCTGATAGTTCAAAGTACTTTTTGTAGCTCTGCATGTGGTCCTCTTTACGAAGCTCCTTTAAAATTTCCGCTAAATAATCTACGATGAATCCATAATCGTTCGAGAACATATCGTTTCTCAGCTTCTGTATTTCCCAGCCAGGTAAATAGGCATGAATTCTATCCAGAAAAGCAGTGTCATAATAATCCCTAGGTAACGCATCGAATAGATTGCTATGTCTAAGCATGTATGGAACAGAGTGGTCCGTATTTCCAACAAATACCATACTGGCAGAAGCTCCATAAACCTGGGTTCCTCTTGAGAAGGTTTTGTTGGCCATGTAGTTTTTCATGATGTCCACAAGACCCTTATCCGTTCTTTTCGATTTTCCTGCGAATTCATCGTATGCTACAGTGTCCCAATATCCTACAAGTCCAATTTCTCCGTTGGAATTGTTGACGAATAATTTCGCTTTTGAAACTTCTCCACCTGAAATAAGAATTCCATGTGGTGACATTTCAGAGAAGATGTGCGATTTTCCAGTTCCCTTTGGTCCGAGTTCAATGAGATTATAGTTGTTTTCAGCGAATGCAACCAGCCTGGCTAATTGAAGGAGCTTAGAACGAAAAGTAAATTCATCTGGATTTAATCCTATGGATTGCATTAAAACGTCCAGCCATTCATCTTTTGTAAACCCTTTTCTCGCTTCTTTATATTCTTCAAGGTCGATATTACTGATTTGAATAGGTTTTAAGCTCTCAACTATCCAAGGAGAACTGTCACGCTCATCGCTCGACATATATCCCATGGTGATGATACACCATACACCTCCACTAAGCAACTTTTTATGTTCTTTGATAAGTTGGTCGCTCACTTCAACTTTATTCAACCCAAGGTTTGCAAACGCTGCTTCATAACAATCTTTCTTGTCATTCAGACTAACCGAAACTTTGTCAATGATTCGATGAGAACCTTTTTCACGAATGGTCGATTTGATAATCTGTGCTTCATCTCTATGAACAAAGTGTTTCGTGATAATGTCTTTAACGGTCTCAACACCTTGAACAATTGTTTCCTCATCATCCGTAGCACAATACTGACCAAGCAAGTATTCTAACACGTATGTTGGAACAATTGCATTTCCTTTGACAATCTTTGTCAAGTCCTTGCGAACAACCTTCCCAGCGAAAAGTTGGTTTATTTTTATATCCAGTTCTTTCATAGTTTAGAAATCATCAAAATCGTTCATAAATGAAATGT
>Ga0335398_10004017_pt1 | contig 20880 bp, 17 predicted proteins | sample BON03_FD_205742 | JGI IMG/M metagenome (GOLD analysis project Ga0335398, IMG submission 205742) | Freshwater microbial communities from Lake Bonney liftoff mats and glacier meltwater in Antarctica - BON-03 (spades assembly) (version 2) | ecosystem: Environmental > Aquatic > Freshwater > Ice >... | reverse complement strand
CACCTGTGTCTGGAATGGCGGATGATTCTATGAGCACAGACGACCTTCAATTGGAAGCGGGTATGTCTGGGGGCAGACGCAGAAGTAGAAGCAGGCGTAGAAGCAGACGAGGTGGTATGTATGCGTTAAATCCGGCACCTGTGTCTGGAATGGCGGATGATTCTATGAGCACAGACGACCTTCAATTGGAAGCGGGTATGTCTGGGGGCAGACGCAGAAGTAGAAGCAGGCGTAGAAGCAGACGAGGTGGTAAACGAAGAAGTAGTCGTTAAGTATACTATGGGTATAATACCCAGTAAAATATATTTATAAAAGAATATGTGTTATTTATTTTATAAAATAATATAGGTTAATATTAGTGTTTAATTAATTTAAGAATGGAGGAAAAAACAAATGAAAGTACTGCATCTCCCAAACTTGAACAAAAAAAAACGCGTTGTAGCAAGGGAACCAGAAAAAACAAAAAAACAGGAAATTGTGATAAACAACCCGACTTATTATTAAATGAAAGTTCTGCATCTCCAAAACTTGAACAAAAAAAAACGCGTTGTAGCAAGGGAACCAGAAAAAACAAAAAAACAGGAAATTGTGATAAACAACTGGAATTATTATTGGGAGACATAATTAAACTCAATGAAACGCTACAAATATATTACATCAAGTTTATCAATTCCCAACAAATTGATTTAATTAATATTTCAACCAATGAAGAACGTACTCTTTCTATAAAAAACGAAACTTTTATTCCAGTCGAAGAAATACAAAGGATTGATCTCCTTTATCGCAATCCTTTGTCTGGTTATGTAAAGCAACATAATTTTAAGTTTGGTTCGCACATTCGTTTGAATTTTACAGACGGTTCTTTTGTAAAAGTTAAAATAACAAATATTGAAAATGACATGATTCAAGTATCCCCCATTGATTCGGATGATTTTTATTACATTAATTTTAAATACCAAGGAATTCCTAAAACCACCAATATTCAATCCATTCAATTGTTGTCGGCTTCAAAAGAAACAGAAGAAAGCGAAACAGAAGAAAAAGAAGAAAAAACAGACGAGGAAGAAGAAAAAGAAACAGACGAAAATGAAGAAAAGGAAGAATTAGAGGAAGAAACAGAAAAGGGAGAATTAGACGAAACAAACGAAAAGGAAGAAACAGATGAATTTGTAAATGATGATGAAGGTGAAGAATTAAACGAAACAAACGAAAAGGAAGAATTTGTAAATGATGATGAAGGTGAGAACGAAAACAATAACGAAGACATTAACTTGAACGAGGAAGTTATTTTTGTTGGAGAATTTCCGCAACAAGTGGAAAAAATTAGTTATGATCGTTTTACTATTAATACTCAAATGAATGATTTGTTTGATTTCAAACTAGTTTTATATTCTGTTGATAAGAGGACACCTCGCGTAATAAACCAAATACACAAACAAATAACTAGATTTAAACAATTACGAGAACAATCGTCTGTATTTGATGAAAATGGAATTATTTACAAGACTATTTATAAACCTAAAAAACCTCTGATTGATTATTTAGAAAAATACCAAAATTCAAAACATTGGTTGTTCTTGGCTTCATCCAATCAAATAAAACATATAATCACAAAAGATGGGGACGATGGAGACGATGATGAAGACGATGAAGACGAAAATAATGATAATCCGAACGACTTAAATAATGTTAAAATGTATAAATACTTGGAAAACGTTGAACGCATTCAAAAAGAACTCGAATCTAATAAGTGGCAGCAATTAAATTTAGAATTTACTCCATTTTCCATCGAGGGAAATAAAATAACAAACCCCGCCAATGCTCTAATGATTGCTCCCAGTTCATCTAATAAACCATTTACGTGTGCGGTTCAAAATTTCATTAGTGGTCAAAAAATGGTGACAGAAGAAATAAATTCAAAAATAGTTCGCTTTAAAGAACGAATGGATAACGATTTGATAAAAACACACTCCCTAATAACATTACCTATTCATACGGTCGATTATTCACGCATATCGCTACCCAGCACTTCTATTTTAAATCGGTCCGAACTCGGTTGCGACAAACAACATTGGTTTTATTTAATAGATTTAATCTACAATCAACCAAAACATATTCGTACAGAATTTGCCACCATACAACAACAAAAATCGGCGTCTTCTTTTGTCCCTCGTTACACTTTTGACGTTCATAAATTATTTGTCAAACATGCTATATATTATAAACCCGACATAGAACAATCCAATTGGAACGAATATTTAGAATCGGTGATTCCGTCTAACCAAATCATTGCACGAAATATTTTTAATAATAAAATAAATTCGTCTCAGATGCAATTGTCTTATAAATTGTCCGCAATGAATATTATACAGGTCCTGGAGCCTTTTTTAATAGATGCGTCAAACGTACGTTTTAATTTTATGTACAAAAGTGCAAACCAAAACAGTTATTACAATAAAAATACCGTTCAATCTATTTTAGAAAATCAAATATCACATTATGCCAACACGGTACGTAAAAATCAAATGTATTATGATAATATCTACAGTTCATCCAATTTACCAATATTTAAAGCCGACCAAGAAAAGGTACACCGTAAAATAAATTCTGTTGAAAAATTAAACAATCAAATTGGTACCGATTTTTTTACAAAACAAAGTTTAGTACTAGTGAATAAATATAAATATTTATTGTTTTCTGAAAATATAAAACACGTCTTATTGGCGATGAATGATAAAATATTGCAAAAATCAGAAACAGTATCCGTTCATCAACTACGAAAAGACAAATGTAAAATTAAACACTTTGATACCGCCAATGAATTGCATTCCGCCAATGAATTGCATCCCGCCAATGAATTGCATCCCGCCAATGAATTGCATCCCGCCAATGAATTGGAAAAAGAACAAACAAAAAAACAAGACCGTTGTCCTAAAGGAACACGTAAAAATAAACAAGGCAAATGTTTAAAATGGAATAAGGTCACCAATGCTTTTGAAATGGAACGAGAAGAAGAAAAGGATGATGAACGACAAAAAGGGGGCGAATCGGACGATAGTATTAATTTTTCTACAACATCAAGCGAATTAAATACAGAAGCATTGGATAAAACTATATTGAATGCCGCAAATTTAGAGGAAGGAGAAGATTGGTATCAAAAATATTTATCAAACGAGGTTAATGATGAAAATGCACCCAATAACAATGTAACTTCCGAACAAATTATTGATGAAATTACTAATTTCTATATTTTAAAAGAAAAAAATGCAAAAAAATGCAAAGGATGTGGCAAAAATGTAGGAATGGAGTTTGAAATTATTAATGACAAAAAAAAGAATACACGCACCTTTATTATTAAATGTGGGTCTAAGGTTAAATCTTGTACCGAAAATACACGCATCACCACTGATTTTGTATATTATACGGATAGTTTCATGGCTGAATTGCGTACCAACATTCGGCTACTACAAAATGATATTATTATTTTAAAAAATAATGCATTGTTTGGATACATCACAGTAGAACAAATCCAACTATCATTTCAAACATTGAAATCAAAATTATTGGAAAATATTACACATTATATTCATGGATTACAATATATTTCACAATGTGAAAACAATGCAAATGTAAAGGAAGATAAAGACCTTTTGCAAAAATATTTGAGCGAACTAAAAACCGAAACCAATGTAGAACATATTATTTTAAATTACACCAACCAAATATATCCTCTGGTAAATAAAATGCGTTCTTTTCAAACAAATTGCTTAAATTCGGTATACGAATACAACATTAGTCCAACACCCAACCATTTAATAATAGATCTGAATAAAAGCAATGTCAAAGAAAAAAGTAAAAAGAAAGACAAGACCTTAAAAAAAGATAAAAAGAAAAGGAAAAAGGATAAAGAGGATAAAGAAGGAGAAAAAGACAAGACATTGAAAAAAGATAAAAAGAAAAGGAAAAAGGATAAAGAGGATAAAGAAGGAGAAAAAGACAAGACATTGAAAAAAGATAAAAAGAAAAAAAATAAAAAGAAGACCTTGAAAAAAAATAAAAAGGATGACACAAATTCATATGAAAATGAAGAACTGGTAAACTAACAAAATTAAAAATAAAAGAATCTTTTTTCATTTTTGTTTGAATTATGGATTTTGATAGTTTGTTATTTTCCAAACCTCCCAAAAAATAAAAAATAAAAAATAAAAAATAAATTTTATCAAATGCGAAAATTTCGAACGGCGCCAAAAGATATACACAAAACACCAATATTGCCCAAGCTGGCTTCGTTGTCGCTGTGTTTTGATATGTAATTATTACCGTTTTCATATTTATTTACCAAAATGCCATTATAATCTGCGTTAAATCGTTCATTTATTAATTTTAGCAATTGTGATGTTGCGTATGAGGTTGGTTTGGATACCATTAATTGATTTGAATAATAATATCCATTGGACGTGTCACTAAAAAACCCGACATTTCGTTGCTGATAACACGTTCGTTCATATATTTTTATTGGGGGGGTAATCAATAACTGATGTTCTACCTCTTCTATGCACCGCATAATTAATTCATGATCGTCAAACGTAAACACATTTAAAAATGAACGGTTGGTTTTTATTAAAGTTGTCATAACATTACTAACTTACTAAATAAAATAATATAAATCATTTTTTTGTTATAAATAAAAAAACAAATAGTATTAACGCCGTTTATTATATATTCATTTTTTTTATTTTATTTTTTTTATTTTTTTTATTTTCCAAACAAACTAAAATATACGTTTATCGGTCGATAAAAGTAGACAAAAAAACTAAGAAAATTAATTGGGGTTATTTTGTTCTTTTTATTTTACAAAAATAAATTAACCCTATTTTATCCTCTTTGTTTTTTATCCAAACTAACAAAATGAAAAAAGAAACAAATTGGCGAAATTTTTGTCTCGTCGCATTTGTCTCATCGCAAGTGCCTCGTTAAAAGACACATCCTGCTTGGATTTACAAAGTTTCAAAATCCAATTTAATCTCGTCGTCGTCTTGAGAAGAAAACGGAATAATTAGTTTGTCTCCACCAGAACTTGATGTTGTTGTAAGTTGCAAGTTTTCAATCGACACGGGTGGGGTTGGTGGGCGAGATATTGGCGTCACATCTACCTCAATGGCATTTGTTCTATCCATTTCGCCGTTGTTTTCCTTTTGCAACATAGTCTGCATACTTCGCAATTTTGTTAATTCTGGGTTGGTGGAAGCAGGAAGAACATTTGATATTTTCAAAGATTGCTGCCGTGCATCCGCAATGTCTTCGTCGTGCACCACATGTTCTTTAATTTCCTCCGTCACCTCTTCTTCAATAGTTTCGTCCATGTATGCACTTAAAATAGTTTCTACGGGAATGCTTTCACGAATTGTATTTAAAATGCACTCTTGGATAATAATTTCAAGTTCGCGATAATTCTTTTGAATTAGAAGTGGTTGGATATCCATTTCATACAAATACACATTATTGTATATTTTGCGAGCCGTGTTGATGTATGCCTTGTGAATAAACACGTCTGATTTTGGAATATCTATATTTATTTTCTTTTGCTTTGTTCCAACTCGCATCGCCGTTAAAATTTTTAGTTGCACGATATGAACACAAGTAACCAAATCTTCCAAATACTTACAGCCACTTCGTTCAATAATGCGATTTCGTTCTTTTTCCACGGTACTATTGCTCCATTTTGGAATATTCAATAACAAATTTTGAAAAGTCATTAAATATTTATCCGGTTCTTCGCTTGCTTTGCACATTTGGTTTGCTTCCGTAAAAATAGACCGAAAACCCTCAATCATTAAAGGGGTCAACACAATGAGCAAACGCGCCGCCCATTCCGACTTGGATTCGTGCAAGGTACTTAAATTAAAATCGTCCATGCAGATTAACTTGTTTATTATTTTCATTGTTTAATTTATTTTTTCTAAAAAACCGCATTAATTCCTATAATCCTTGAGAAATCATTTTTAGTTTTTCGTATGTTTTTAATTGACAAAAAAAACAACCTCCAATTATCATGCAAAATTATTTTTTTTGAAATATTTGCCAATATAATTTGCTGGGGGTTTTGTCTAAAATTCCGTGCTCAAATATATTATTTAGCGTATGAATACAATGACATTCGCAATGTGTTTCAATCCATTGTTGATATGTTTCTCGGGATTTGTAATTTCCAATAGAGTGTTCCAAATGATATTCTAATTCTTCGACGGTTCGTTTTTCTGGCTGTTCTGTTAAATAGTATAAATAATGTTCCCATTGAATTAATGCAGTAGTGGCTGGATTGTTTGCATTATGTTCTTTCACGATTAAATAACCTCCTTTTTTTAAATTTGCTTGAATTAAAGGAAATATAATGGTTAAAATATACTCATCGGTCATATGATGCAGCGACACCATACATATAATGCAATCCACTTGAACTTGGTTTGTATGAATTAATACATTTTTATAATCATTTGCATCTGTATCCAAAAATACATAATTAATGGTATTCGTATGTGAATACAAATATTGAAATTCACTATTTACTTGTTCTGACATTGGATTATTTTCAATGCACATACAATTTTGTTTTGGCAATTTATATTTAGTAGCAAAATAATGTATTACATTTCCATTTCCACCACCAATGTCAATCAAACTTGTTGGGAATTCTAAACGTTGTGCGTCAAAATATTTAACCATTTGTTCGCAAATCCAGTTTTGTCTAGAAGACACAACTTGATTGCTTTTTTTATATGGTTCAATAATTTCGTCTATTTTTAACAATAATGCAATAGTGGATTCTTTTGTTATTACACGATGGTTATCAATTTCATTTTTAACAAAAGAGGCATGCGTAGAACTAATAAACGGCATTATTTTATAAATTATATGCATTAAGCCATTCATTATTGAGTTGTTTTTTAATAATATCTAAATAATATATATATATTATTTAGATTGAAAATCATTTTTATATAATATAATCGTACAATGTTGAAAACAATATTTATGCGTTTTTTCAAATAAAAAAATATATTAATAATATTAATATGTTTGGTAGTTTTTTAAATTTCCTTTTCAATTCTTATATTTTATTAAGCATTAGCGTATTTGTTGTATTGTTGGGTGCTATTTATTTTTATATTAACTATCAAATAGAACATCAAAACAATAAATTAGAATCCTTAGTACAAGTAATGCGCGGAGTAATTAATGACGTACATTTTATAAAATCGAAGTTATTCAATATGAATTCGGACGCCGAATTGCATAAAGAAGATATGCAACAAGATGGAGGAGATGGAGGAGATGGAGATAAAATTGTAGTTTCAGATAATGACGAATATTATGACGACGATGAAAGCGTGGGCATTTACGTTTGTAACAATAATTTGCGTAACGTTAATATAAGTAAAGAAAGTGACATTGACGAAAGCGATAATGAAGAAAGTGACATTGACGAAAGCGACATTGACGAAAGCGACATTGACGAAAGCGACATTGCATTATCCGATTGCGACATTAAAGTAATTGAGTTGGTTGAACCAATTGTTTCTTTAGTTAAGGAAGAAAAAATAGATATAAAAGTAGAAGATGTTGAAGAAGAATCAATAAAAGTAAAAGTAGAAGATGTTGAAGAAGAATCAATAAAAGTAAAAGCAGAAACAGTAGAACCAGAACTAGGTAAAATGTCGATAGGTGCTTTGCGTGCATTGGTGAAAGAAAAAGAGTTGTGTGCCGAGCCATTAAAATTAAAAAAATATGAATTATTAAATTTGTTGAATAATAAACGAACCTTGGATATTTAAAGTGAATTAAAAAATGTGTGTACTTATTCATCGTTTGTACTGGAAGCATTGCATGGGTTAGAATCGTTGCCGGAATTAATTCCGTCCCACACGACTCCGCAATTATTGGACCAACTATATTTTGCACACGTTCCGTTACTCCCCGTAAAAGGAGCGACCGAAAAATCCATGGTATTTGCATTTATATCGGTCCCAGAGACACTATTTTTAAAAGACAATGTATAATCGTTGTCTTTTTGCGTGGGTGCTTTTACAACCTCTTCTGTTTTTAAAAAACACTGCTCGGTTGAATTTCTATACGCGGTTCCAAAACACATTGCACTCCCAGAACAAAGTATTTTGCATTGTGCTTGAGATACACCCGTGTGCTCGGTCAAGGTATTGTCCGCGGAATTAGTGTTGGGATGGTCGGTATACAACTTCTTTGAATTTACTAAATTGCATGTGCCTAAATTATGTGTATTCATACACGCAGACCCATTTCCTTCTAAATCTACCCAGTAGTCGGGGCAATCGCCAATAATAGGCGGCCATTGGGCGTCTGATGAACTTGATTTTGACAAAGACATTCCTATAATAATTAGTACGAATAATAATATAACAATGGCAATGATGACAACTGTTTTTTGGAACATTTATGTTATCACAATATTTATTATTTTATGACAATCAATCTAACATTCGTCGGTCATATTTTTCGATAAAATAAACAATATGCATTTGCACTCACAATTTGTTGAATTTGCGATTCGTTAATTTTAGATACTTGATCGTCATTAAACATATACCATTCTTTAAATGTAGCGTGTTTTACACATGCGGTATAATGACCCCCGTTAGCATTTCCATGATGCTGACATACTCCATACAACTCATACATTAATGGCAATAAAATCGCAGATTCGTACAAGTATGGTCTCATATTTATTTGAAACGGAAAGACGACCAAACTGTTGTTTTTTATATTACAATTATTATATCGTTTCAAACTAATCACCAAAATCGGCGGGAAATTCCAAAAACGAATTGTCCGTTTTACAGATTCCTTTTCTTTAGTAAGTTCATTCGTATAATCGTCGAGTGTTTCCGCATCACAATAAGCATCTAAACACTGAGTTAAAGAAAAATTATTTTCTTTTAAAGTTTTAACAGGAATGTGTAAATTAATTTCAAAGAACGGCTGTGGCGTAACACCGAGTGTTTTTCCCGTTGATTGAGAAACGATGTTAGACACGGTTATTCCAAAAAATACATGCAAAATCTCAGAATAATCCTTGGTGTAAATAAGTTTAAACATTTCATAACACTGAATCGCCACATTATCTGTGGTGGTGGAGGCGGTACTGCGAATAGTCATACTTACTTCTCGGGATATTGACCCGTGCAAAGAATCCATCAGTATTGCCAACAATTCAGAACTGTCGTTTTGTCTAAATCCTAAAAATGTGTTGTTTTTGTTTTTTAATTTAACGTTCTGTTGAAATGCCTGGTGGAATGCTTTTAGATTTATATCATTGTGTGAACTAGACCACAATGCTTGGTGTAATTCTATCCACTTCAAAGACAGCCGTTTATCCACTTGTTTAATTGGCGTGTCTGTATCCAACACCACTATTTTATTATTTAGCAAGGCATTATTTAATTCAGGAGTGTGGGAAAATATTTGCAAAATCGAATTCATAAAGCACGTGTTGCCTAAATTTGCAAGCCCAACAATTCCATTCATTGGTATGTTTTATTGTTGTCCTTTTATTATATTTTGGCGAATCCAACGGATATAACAAAAAGACAACAATAAAACATTATATTATATTTTGTTAATATTAAATGTATTGGAGCATTGATGAATTTAAAGATTGGGTTAATGATAATTGATATTAAGTTCTGGACAATTAACAAGTGTTCCGCCTGAAATTGAAAATTTAACCCACTTGACTAATTTAATTTGAATTTAGGTAATAATAGGATAACAAATATTCCGTCCGAAATCGTCAATTTAACCAATCTTCGTGAATTATTTCTTAACAATAATAATATAACCGATGTTCCACCTGAAGTGGAAAATTATTTAAATAATATTCTCATCATAAATCTTGCCAATAATCCAATTTTATTCCAACCAAATCGGGTCCGAACAAATCCATTTGCGAAACGGAGGAATATCAAACACAATGAGTAGTGTAGCGGTGGATGCGTTTATGAATAATAACAATAATGCAAGTATTTTTGAAATATATGTGGGATGTGAAAGGCGAAAACGAAAAAAGTAATAAATCAATAAAAAAAGAAAAGGCAAAACAAAAAAACGTAACAAAATTTATAAATATAAACATAGTCGTAAAAAAAGAAAAAACAAATCAAAACGAAGTTAATTCATCACACCAACTATTTTTACATTTAATATTTATCATGTGTTAGTTTGTAAAACGGTCGGTTAAAAAACGAGGCAATTTGTTTCTTTTTTAATTTTGTTAGTTTGGATAAAAAAGAGGATGAATAAAATAGGGTCAATATAAAGTTTTTACACTTTTCTTATTTCAAACACCCATATAATATAAATTACATTTAAACAATAAAAATCAATATAGAACACAAATGTTAATTATGTTTATCTTTTAAATGTGCTTTATACAAATTGTTTTTATATTGTTTTTTTATATTTTCTGACATAAATAAAAACGATATAAAAACAAGTTGTATTATAATATAATATAATAAAGCAAAACACATTTGCATTATGTCTAACTCAGTTCAAGTTATTATTGTAAATAAAAATGCAACGACCACACCCTACCAAATAAAAAATTATGATGAAAATAAGTTGTTTAAAAAATGTGGCTTTAAGTCTTGCAATGGGTTTAATTGCTTTACTACTTGGACGGTTGAAATTACGGACGACGAAAAATATATGGTACGATTATATGGAAAAAAGAGTGGAAAAGCAACCTCTGAAAATAAATATGAATTTCCCCCGCCAGTGGACAATTTATTATTGTTTGGAAATGTAGTATTAGTTGCATTTACACCAAGCAATGACAAAGTTGTAAATTTAACGCCAGAATTATGGAAACGTATTGAGAAAAAACTATTTGGTGGTTTTGAAACACTAGAAACGACCGAACAAGAGGAAATCGATGAATTGGACGATGTTTCGCCATCTTTAAAAACCAAGTGTGGATATTTAAAAGACGGGTTTGTAGTAGAAGACAGCAAACCCAAGACCAAACTAAAACGAGATACGGTTGCAAAAGTAAAAAGGGATAAAGTAAAAGAGAGTAAATCAAAACCTGCCGAAAATGAGGATGGGGTAGTCGCCATAGTAGTAGTATCTACCAAAAAAACAAATAGTAAAAAAAGGAGCAATAAAACTAAAACTATTTTACCTGAAAAAAAGGAGATTTTGTTAATAGAAGAAGATTATGACGATATATAAAATATAGTAAATAATTAGATATATATATATATATATATAATTATGCCAAAATACCGGTGTAAAAATGGATTCGTTCAGTACCCGATAAAATCACAAAATTGTATAGATAAAACAACTATCAAACGGCGTTTTAAACGATGTATTAATGGTACCAGAAAAAGCAAAGTGAAAAATCTAATGGGGGTGTTTGATTGTGTTCCAATCGCCTCTAAACACACGTTAATTCCAACTGTTTTGCCTTCTTTACAACGAGACATTATTGGACAGGGGTCATATGGTTGTGTATACCGCCCATATATACCATGCAAAGAACATTCCATCAAACTACCAAACGGTTCCGCTCAAAATTTAGTGTCCAAATTTATGTCCACCGACGATGCAAAAAAAGAAGTCAAAGAATTTACCATTATACACAATAAAGATCCAGCGAATAAATTTCATTTAGGTGTACCAACCATTTGCCAACCTGATTATAATGATCCAAAAATTGTAAACGAATTAAAAATGTGCCAGTTAAACACCAACGACCCTTTATTAAAAAATACAGTAGATTCTAAAAACTTTAGTGTATTGACTTTTCCATATGGCGGGGTTAGTCTCAGTGATTTTTGCAAAAATGAACTGCCAACTTTTCCCGTGAATTTAGTTCGGGGTTTTTGGACGCAAGGAGTACTTAATTTAATGAATGGACTAGTTTTTTTTCGTACAAACAACATTATTCATTATGACCTGAAACCGCATAATATATTGTTCGACCAAACTAACATGTCGATGAAATATATTGATTTTGGAATGATGATGAACAGAACTCAGTTTATAAATGACTCGACTAATAATATAAATAAGAATGCGTGTATTCACTGGTCGTATCCATTTTCAAATGGGTTTGTAAATGCAAAAATATTGAATAGATATGCTTCTGCATCCCCCGAAATAAAAGCAAAATATGCTAAGCAAATGAAAAATTTAATTGTGCATAATAAAAAACCAACCGATAAAAATAAAATTGATATAGGAGTTGTTATAAGTTATCCAAAAAATATTAATGGTGTATTTAAATATATGTTTATGAATGAAATATCCGACAACAAAAAAGATTCCTTAATTCTTTCCTTTTTTAAAGGATTGGACGAAATTATTCAAACCTCCATTTTTTCCGATTTTCGCATTAATAATGTTGGAAACTCAGTCAATAATACATTTATTGAAATGACGGCTGACTCTATTGATGTGTATGGACTTGGTTTTACATTACAATATGTGTTAAATGAATTTAATAAAAAACGTTTAATTTCTAAACCATTTTACACTAAATGTACGTCTCTTTTTAAAACAATGTACACATTTAATCCTTTACAACGAAATATAAACACCCAGCAATTGCGTGATTATTATACCAATATAATTACAACCACTAAAATATAATAAAATTTTAACGATGTAAGTTTACCCAAATAATGAACGTTCAAAACAAGATTTTTATACAATTTTTAATTTATTTGTTAATTCAAAGTTATGTATTTTTTTATTTATAAAACAAAAAAATGATTGAAAATGTTGAAATGTTGAAATGTTAAAATTAAAACAATTAAACCAAAATATCCTATCATGATTTCGTTATATATATATGGCATTGATCCAGAAACTACAACTAAATCGTATTTGTACAATTTCTTTATTAAATTAGGAAATGTATATAAAATAAATTATCAAAATAAAAACACAGCACACGTACATATGCATTCTTGGCACCCGAAGAACAGTAAAATACAAAAAATATCTGAGGAAATTGAGGATGGAAAGATGGTGCGACTAGTACATCAAACACTTCATTATTGGAATATTTCACTGTATCAACCAAATATTAAATCAAAACAAATAACCATGCATGATTTATTTGTTTTTACAGAACAATATAATAATAATAATAACAATAAGATTGTATCTGTATAAAAATAAAAAATGCAAATAAAATAATAAAATGAATAAATAACACAATGAACGAAACTATTAAAGACGGTTCCAAAAATGACATATTAAATAAAACGGAAAAAAGAAACGGATTAATTTTAAAAAATAACACCGATACTACCGTACAATTATATCCTTTTTTAGATGATTATGCGAATTTTAATATTAAAATTGCAGAAAAGCGTGAATTTTATAATACGCGGTATGACGGAACTATTGTGGACGATATAGTGAAATATGCCGATAAATTGGCAAAATCCACCACATTTGAATTGTCTCCTCATCAAGTATTTGTTCAAAATTTTTTATCTATGTATACACCTTATAATAGTTTGTTACTTTATCATGGGTTGGGGTCTGGCAAAACGTGTTCTGCGATTGGAGTCTGTGAAGAACGACGATATTATTTGCACAATATGAATATTCCCTTTCAAAAAACATATATTGTTGCGAGTCCCAACGTTCAAAAAAATTTTAAAACACAATTATTTGCAGTTTCTAATTTACAAGTTAACGAGGATGGGAAATGTACCTATAACGGTTGTGTTGGAAATAAATTGTTGCAAGAAATCAACCCTGAAGGCATTCCTTTTTTGGGCAATGTGATAGAAATAAAAAAACAAGTGGAAAAACAAATAAATAAAATTATTTCCACTTATTATTCTTTTATGGGATATACAAAATTTTCCAACATTTTAAATAAAAATAAAAATAGCATGATATTAAATAACAGGTTAGTAGTAATTGATGAAATTCATAATATTCGAAAAACAGATTCAATGCTTTTACAAAATCTAATGAACATGCTTCAAAATTCAAAAAACGTCCAACTTTTGATTTTAACTGCTACCCCCATGTTTAACCACTATTCTGAAATAATATGGCTGATTAATTTGATGAACGCCAACGACCACCGAGGGATAATTAGTTTGTCGGACGTATTTGAAAAAAACGGGGGGTTTAAAAACGGAGGGAAAGAATTATTGGTGCGAAAAATGACGGGATATATTTCTTATGTACGTGGGGACAACCCTTATACCTTTCCGTTTCGGGTTTATCCCGACATTTTTTCACCAGAACATACTTTTCCACACATTCCTTATCCCAAATACAAACCAAATGGTATTATTATTACTAAACCTATTATACGTTTAAAACCATATTTAACCAAATTGGGAAATAAACAGATGGAAATATACAGACAAATGATGGATTTTCAAATATTATACAATAAGTCACTATATTCGATTAATATTGCGAAATTTATCGAGTGTTGTATTATTGCTTATCCTAAAAATTTATATTCAAAAAATAAGTTGAAAGAGTCGGATGGCGATTCAGATGGCGATTCAGATGGCGATTCAGATAGTGATTCAGATGGCGATTCAGATGGCGATTCAGATGGCGATTCAGATGGCGATTCAGATGGCGATTCAGATTCAAACGATAATAAAATAGGAGGAAACAAAAGTATAAACAAAGTATTAAAACGAGACCGATGCCCCAAAGGAACACGTAAAAATAAACAAGGCAGATGTTTAAAATGGAATAAGGTCACCAATGCTTTTGAAGTGGAACCGGGCGAAGAAAAAGAACTAGAAAATAAAAAGGCAGAAGTGGAACTGGAAGAAGATGTTGAAGAACTAGAAGAGAAAGAACAAACGAAAAAACGAGACCGATGCCCCAAAGGAACACGTAAAAATAAACAAGGCAGATGTTTAAAATGGAATAAGGTCACCAATGCTTTTGAAGTGGAACTGAAAAAACTAGAAGAAAAAGAGAAAGAAAAGGAAGAAAAAGAGAAAGAAGATGAAGAAGAGGATGAAGAAGATGAAAAAGAGGAGGATGAAGAAGATGAAGAGGATGAAGAGGATGAAGAGGATGAAGAGGATGAAGAGGATGAAGAGGATGAAGAGGAGGATGCAATTTTTATAAATAAATACATCAAGTCAATAAAATTAACCAAAGTTGTAAACCCAAAAGGGGAATTAAAAGATACAATGTCTTATGACAAACGAACTTTGACTAATTTTGAATATCGACCCAATGTACCATCAATATTTAAATTCAAACAAATTGGTCAATATAGTGCAAAAATATACAACATTTGTGCCTCTCTTGGTGGTATATATATGTGTGATGGAACCATACTAATTTATTCCAAGTACATTTATTCAGGAATAATACCAATGGCTCTTGCGTTGGAAGAACTTGGGTTTTCCAACGGTTCTAGTCGTGGAAATCTTTTAAAAAATAAACCAACCAACAACAAATACAAATATGCAATGATTACTGGGGATTCGCGTTTAACTCCAGAATTTAACATTATAGATAAAATCAATCATATAAATAATTTAAACGGAAACAAAATAAAAGTGGTGCTCATATCGGATTCTGGGTCGGAAGGAATAGATTTAAAAATGATTCGACAAATTCATGTGCTAGACCCGTGGTTTAACATTAATCGAATTGAACAAATTATTGGGCGTGGGGTGCGAAATTTAAGCCATATTCGTCTTCCATTTGAGAAACGGAATGTAGAGATTTTTTTACACGCATCTATTTTATCCGATCGAAACGAAGAAGAATGCATGGATTTGTATCAGTACCGATTGGCAGAAAAAAAGGCGGTTGAAATTGGTAAAATATCTCGTTTAATAAAAGAACATTCGGTAGACTGTATTTTAAACCACGCACAAACTAATTTCACTGCTGAAAATTTTGACAATCAACCGGTTCGAATATTATTATCAGACGGTAAAGAAATCAAAGATTTTAAAATAGGAGACCAAGCATATACTTCTATATGTGATTATATGACGTGCGAGTATTCATGTTCTTCGGGCGTCACAATTAAAGATATTCATGTGAACGACACCACTTATAATGTCGCTTTTTCAAAAACGAATGTTACAAAAATAATAAAAATAATTCAAATTTTAATGACAGAGAATTTCTTCTATAAAAAAAACGATTTGATTAACTATATAAATCGTGGAATTTCAAAATCCAATAAATATCCTACCAATTTAATTGAATTGGCGTTGGAATCTATTATTTCAGACAAAATAGAAATTCAAGACAATTATAAACAACCTGGATATCTGGTTAAAATTGGAGAATATTATTTATATCAACCAAAACAAGTAAACGTCTCCAACATGTCTATGACTGATAGAAATATGAAACTTAAAATAAATTATAATGTAGTGCCGTTTAAAAACATAGTTTCTACCACAAAATCGACCACATACATGTCTGAATTAAAAAAAATAACCGATTTGCAACCAACGGATACAATTTTGAAATTATCCAATACACAACAAATCCAAACAGAATTCACTGAATTGTATTATAAATATGACGAAATAAATACATTAATCAACAGTAATGCCGAATACGGTCAAAAATCAACAACAGACACGTTTATTATTGCCAATGTAATAAAAATAATAAATAAAAAAGATAAAAGTAAAAACGAATTTTATATGAAATTGGCATTAGACCATTTAATAGAAACGCTTTTACCGCATAATAAAATAGAGTTGATAAATTTTGTACTAACAAATACAAAAATAGAGGATAAAATAAATTATGATATAAAAAATGAATTTATCGCGTCTTCGTTTTTATCCAATATAAAAAAATACATAGACGAACATACATTTGAACGTTCAGGAGAACAATATATGTATATAATTACAGACCCCTTTTTATCCAAAGAAAATGTAAAAATACCTGGAACATATTATAAAATTACAAAATCAGGAATGGAAAAAACACAATCGCATCTATCTACCAAATTAAAAGAATCGCGACTTAAAAAATTATCCGCACAATATTCAAGCAAAATCGCGAATTCTGCTAATTCCATTGTATTTGATAAAAATATATATAATTTTAACAATGTGGTTGGGTTTATTGGTTACAATAACATTAATAAATTAGTATTTAAAACAAAAGACAATTTTAAAAGTATAAAGGAAATTCCCCAAACATTAAAAGGTCGGGAATGTTTAGGAAATAAAATTATTATAGAATATTTGAAATATATCAACGACAAAACAAGGGATGAATACAAATTAGAATATATCAACAATTTGACATTAGAAAAATCAAAAGCAATACCAACTTTGTTATGTACGCTATTGGAATTTATATTGCGCCGACTAGAAAAAAAAAGAGAAACAAAACATGAAAAAGATGGAACTAATATTATTTGGTTTGTGAGTATTGAAAACGCGGTTGATTTTCAATTTTAAAAAATCAATTTGCAACTTTATCTTTACTTTCTTTACTTTCTTTACTTTCTTTACTTTCTTTACTTTCTTTACTTTCTTTACTTTCTTTACTTTCTTTACTTTCTTTGTTTACAAAATGAATGAACGTTTTTTGAATCAACTGATTTGTGAAAAAAAATAAATCTGTATCGTTTTCTTGAATGGTATTAAAATAGATAATGTATTTACATATTATCGGAATAATTATATATTTTAACTCGTTGCTTAAACTGCAATGATATGTTTTTACAAACGTGAAAAAGGATTCTAAAATATCAATTACAGAATAACCATAATCTATTAAATTTGACATTATTTCCATTGCGTCTGCCAATTTCATATGCAATACACAATCGATATATCGTTCAAAAATATCAAAACTAATATTAATACATATTGTTTTTGCAACATTCAACGTAATTATTTCATCCAGCAACTTAAATTTTTCCAAATAATTAATCATGCTATTAATATTATTGTTGCTTACCCCAACAATATATTCTAATACCTTTTCAATATCGTCAAATTTAATGAGTTCTTGGTTGGAAATATTTCGCAACACATTCAACATCTGTTCTTTATTTAATGGGGGTGGAGAAATTATTAAACAATGCGATTGAATATTCTCTATTATTTTTTTCGCATTTGAACACGATATTATAAAATTAATACGACCCGAATATGTTTCTATTAAATTATTACAAATTTGTTGTATATACACATTTTTTACACAATCCAAATTGTCCAATACAATTGTTTTTTTTAACCCGTTGGTTATGTCAAAATGTGATTGGCAAAATTCTTTCAAATGACATCGATAAAATGCAATCCCACATTCGCTAATATTATTTAGATAAACTACATTTTTGCATTTTAACATGTTAAAATTATCTTCGTGGTAATATTCTCCCAAAATCGCATTTATTATAGATGTTTTACGAGTGCCAACCAAAATAATATTTAACATTTTAGATTTTGTCAGCGTTTGGATAAATACACGAACATCTTCACTTAATTCAAATTGTTCCAAATTTATAGGAGCATACTTGTATAACAACATTAATTATTTTTAATTTGTTTATGTTTTTATATAATTTTAAATGTTTTTCAATTTTTAATTTACTGGACCGAGTTTGAGTCTTTCAATTTTATAAACCCATTTTTTATTTTATTTTTACCCTTTTTAAAAAGATGCAAACTAACAAAATTCAAAAATAAAAAGAAAACAAAATGTTTGTTAATATTTTGCATTGGCATGTCAGAACATTGTAAAGACACATAATTTGGATTATTTCTTATAAGAAATAAAACACAATATTTTGTTATTGTTGCTTAATTTAACCTCGCCCAAACTCATCATGTTGGTGATGGAGGTATCGATGGTATATCCGTTGGCAATTAAAAAGGAAAATAAATCTGGAATTTCGTTGGGGGTCATCCAATTTTTGCCCCCATTGTTGCAACATCCCATTTCAAAACCAATTAATGCTAATTTGCACTTTACCGTCGGGGCGCACTGGGAATAGTCGCGATTGGGACCTAATTTGTTTAGGTGGACACGTCGCACAATAGAACGCAATGGTCCATTTGGCAACGCATTGATAACAATAATATTTTTATAACACTGGGAACAAGTGTCATAAAATGGTTCGGTGGTTAACGTGTACATAATTTGTTTTTTATTTTATTTTATTTTATTTTATTTTATTTTATTTTATTTTATTTTATTTTATTTTATTTTATTTTATTTTATTTTATTTTATTTTCAAGTTTACAGAACTAACAAAATGAAATAACGAAATAACGAAATAACGAAATAACGAAATAATGAAATAATGAACTAACAAAATGAAATAACGAAATAATGAAATAATGAAAAAATGAAATAAATAATTATACTAAAATATAGTAGAGTCAAGAGATGATTATTCCAATCAAATGTTTTACATGTGGAGAAGTATTGGCGAATAAATATCGTCATTATGTGAAGGAAGTAGTCAGAAGAAAAAGAGCAACGGGTACACTGTTACAAACGGAATATTTAACAACTACGACGCATACTAAAAGTGTCGAGGGACAAGTGTTGGATGACCTTGGGTTGGTGCAACCTTGTTGTCGTCGTCACATGCTGACACACATTGATGTGTTGTAATTGGGAACATTCCGTATTTTTTTTAATTTATATTGCCATTTCCAAACAATATATGTATCATATTTATTTCTTTTGCCATTTGGTTCGCCCTATACTTTACACGTACATTTAACTCTTGTGTTAAATAGTTTGAAAATTCATATACTCGACAATCTAATGAACGATATTTCGCATACATATCTCCTAATGTATAGAATCCGTATTTTTCAAAATTCATACAATGATGATATCCCGACAATATAACAATCTTTTCATTTAAAATATGCATGCTGTCTAATTTGGGTCGTATATACAAATGAAATTCTTCTTCAAACAATTGACACACTTGAAATACTTTAAATAAACATAAAGTGTCTGCCAAAGCATTGTGAAACTGAATTGGGGGTGCGTTATTGGGTTGTTTGATTAGGGTCTTGTATACACTGGCTAATTTATAATTCGGTGAAATATGTGTGAATTTATTTCGAACAAATGGCAATAAATCCATGAATTTCCAGCAATCGGGCATCCGACAATTTGCTTTTTTACAATTGGATTCAAACACCAACTGGTCGTATCCAAAATTATTATATGCAACCCACACAATGTCTTGTCGCCCAAATTTGTCTCGTAAAATTCTCACAATCTTTTCAAATAATAGTGCCAACGATATGGCATTATTGTTCTTTAATATATGTTCATCAATGCCGTGAATATGAGTGCCCGCAATTACTCCATTATATGGCAACACATATTGATTTAGTAAAACATCCCCACTATTTCCGTCAATAATAGAAATTTGTAAAATGTCCACCGTGCATACGTCTAATCCCGTGGTTTCTGTGTCGTAAATAATATAATTTATTTTGGAACCGTCCATTGTTTTTACTTAAAAATAAATAGATTACAATATATAATCATTTTTTTGTTTATTTGTTGGTATCCTGTGATAATTACACCACTTGGTCTATTATAAAAATGCTATGTAAAATAAAAAAATGATTTAAATGTGTTTTATTTATCTTTTTAAAAAAATCGTCAATAATACACACACACACACATCTATAATGTTGGACGTACAAGATTACGTTTCCCAAGAGTATGATGAAGTGCAAATCGTCCAAATGTCATATAATAAATTGGTATTTTTGGAAAAAATATACACCGAATATTTAACATATGTTCCACATATATACACAGATGAATTAATACAAATATTAAACACACGCGATA
>Ga0335398_10004016_pt1 | contig 20888 bp, 19 predicted proteins | sample BON03_FD_205742 | JGI IMG/M metagenome (GOLD analysis project Ga0335398, IMG submission 205742) | Freshwater microbial communities from Lake Bonney liftoff mats and glacier meltwater in Antarctica - BON-03 (spades assembly) (version 2) | ecosystem: Environmental > Aquatic > Freshwater > Ice >... | reverse complement strand
GGTGATGGGATTGACGCCATCATGGAAGATGGGGAGTTGGAGCTGTGGCATGACGCCGGAGAGTTTACCGCTCGAAAGCGGACGCGACAAGCAAGCACCGCAGCCGATGGGTTAGGGGTTTTCGGGCTACGTGAATCCCGTCCGAATCAGGAGAAAGGGTATCAATTCCCTTTCCTGTTCCGGTTTTCCTGAAAATCACCCAAACCCTGTAGCCAGCAGCATTCAGCACGAAGCGTCATCCGTCGAAGTCAGGTGCTCTGATCCTCCTCAAAAGCCATCATTCCTCCACCCCCAACCTCCTCTGCAACTCCTTCAACGAAGCCTCATTCGTCCGGGCCACCACCTCGAAAACCTCCTCCTGAATTCCAAACCTCTCCAGCACCGCAGCATTTTTTTTCAGGCCCAAGCCAACATAATCGGTTTGAAAATCAATAACGCCAAAACCCGACTCAACCTCCGGATCCAGTCTAGTCAACCGAGCCAAAGTCTCCATCACCTCGGGAAACTCCGAAGCATCCAGCTCCAGCACCCACTCCATCAACCTCGCACGGGCCAAATCCGAGGTTCGCCCATCAGCCAGGAATTCCTGCACCGCAGATTCCGCCACCTCCTTCACTCCTCGCTTTTTGGAAGCTTGGTCCCACTCCCTCGTTGATCCCCCGCTTGACCGCTCCGACTTCACAACCCCTCCCCCGGCATCCATCCCCTTGTCATCTTCAATCCCCAAAAATAATCCAGCCCCCAAATCCTCCCCCCTCTCAAAGATCCGCGAACATTGGCGAAGATTCGCGGTTTACTGCCCCCCACTTCCCCCCCATCTGATTCACCACTGTCCGTCCTCCCCCTCGCCCACCCGCCACAAGACCTCCATCGATAGTCGCTTATTTCATTTTGTTATTATCCTCCTCACACCTAGATCCCCATCGTCCTGCCACCACCCGTCATCCGTCACACCTTCGCCACCCGGACCTCCCGCAATTCATCGGCCTCGCGATTTTCAATCCGATGGCATGAAGATTCGCATCAATTTGCGTAGCGGCTTACTCTCCCTTGTGCAGGAACCCTGTCCTACCCGACCTCATTGCCGACTGAAAACTCTAGCCTCTCACGGCATCGCGGCTATCGTGCTGTCCAGTGGCTCATTTTACCTTTCAATCTCTCAATCTCCGGGCGGAGATCGGCGGGAATTCCTACGCTCTCAATCTCGACGGAGAGACGATCATCCTCGATGCGGGCATGCATCCCAAGGAGGAGGGGCAGGATGCCATCCCCCGTTATCAAAACGTTCCCTACGATACCGCTGCGGCCATCATCATCAGCCATTCGCACCTCGACCACATCGGGACCCTGCCTGTCGCCCAGCGCGAACAGCCGTCGGCCCCGGTCTTTCTCACTGCGCCCTGCGCCGCCCTCGGTGAGGCCCTTTTGCACAACTCGGTCAACGTGATGAGCAGCCAACGCGAGGAATTGGGCATTCCCGAATACCCGCTCTATCACCATCGCGAAATCGACTACCTCCGCGACCGCTGGATGCTGCGGGACTACGAACGGACCTTCACCCTTGATCCCCACGGCCAATCCGACACCCAAGTGACCTTTTACGATGCCGGCCATATTCTCGGATCGGCCGGAGTTCTTATCGAAAAGAACGGCAAAACGATTTTCTACACCGGCGACGTCCACTTCAAAGGGCACACCCTGATCAAAGGAGCCCGCTTTCCCGAGCTCAACGAACCAGATCTCCTCATCATGGAGACGACCCGGGGAGTCGATGAACGACCAACCGACTACACCCGCGCCGACCAAGAAGAGCGGTTCGCGAAAAGTATCCGCGAAGCGCTCGAAGCCGGTGGCTCGGCCCTCATTCCCGTTTTTGCCATCGGCAAGACCCAGGAGGTCTTGACGATGATCGATAACTTCAAAGCAGATCGTCGCCTGCCCGTGAAGACCCCCGTTTTCATCGGCGGACTCAGCACCAAAATGACGGGCATCTACGATAGCTTCTCGGATTCGACCCGTCGCCATCGTCCCAATTTTGAAATCCTGCGCGACATGGACGTCCACACCGGCAGCAAAAAGAAGCGCGCACCCATCGAGTATAAGCCGGGCGCCATCTATTGCCTTTCCAGCGGAATGATGAGTGAGAAGACCACTTCCAATATCTTCGCCCGCAGCTTCCTGCAAAACTCAAAAAACTCCCTTCTCTTTGTCGGCTTCGCCGAGGAATCAACGCCGGCGGCAGCGATCAAAAGAGCCTCAACAGGTGACGTGGTCCGCCTCGATGGCACCCACAAGGTCCAGCTCAATTGTCTCGTCGAAGACTTTGACTTCTCCGGCCACGCCCGTCGCGAAGAACTGCTGGATTTCGCGGTGAAAGCAAATCCCAAAAAACTCCTCCTCGTACATGGCGATCCTCCCGCTGCCGCGTGGTTCGAAGAAAAACTCAAGGACCTCCTCCCGGACACCGAGATCGCGATTCCCGAGCCGGGAGTTCGAATTAGCTTTTAAAAACCGGGCACGGTTTCCCCGAGGATCGTTACAATGGCTTTTTTTTCGCGACTTCCAAGGTGGTTCTCCGCTTCAGGAGAAAGGGCTGCACGGAGATGATGAAAAACACGCCCGCGAACAAGGTCCGGCAATCCCTTGAAGGCCTTCGAGTAGATCATGTAAGAACAGCGGTTTTTAAAAATCCGGGCATAGAGCCGAAAATCGCGCAGACTCTTCCCTTTTTCAGTCACCACGCCTCCTTTCGCAAAGGCTTCAACAAAGCTTTTCCCGCCCTCGACTCCTTCGCCACCAAGCTCGATCTCGTCAGTGAAGAGAAAGGCCGAGACAATTTCCTTGGCCGCTGAGTCTGCGGTCTTCCACGACATTCCTTCCGGGGAATCCAGATCCTGTTTGTCACCGAACGACTCGTGAAAATAGCGTGAGCGCAGGTAGTTGAACTTGGCACTCGTCAGCAAATTGTGGGTGCGACACTGGTGCTCCAGCACAAGCAGCGCAACGACATCGCTCGTGGGCTGCAAATATTTATCGGTATCGATCAAAGAACCCAGGTCCTCGAACCCGGACGCCTCGGCGGGAAAATCAACCTCATCGAGTGGCGAGTCGTCGATCCAGCGATTTCCCAGATGGGGATCATCAGCGGCTCCCGAGACATACCAACCGCCCCACCGATCCTTAAGCGGAGTGGCGTCGGTCACCAGAGTCGTGCCGGCACTCAAAATCGGGTGACTGTTCTGATCAGGCACCACGGAACGAACGAGCATCCCCGGCACGCCGGAAGTGCGGGATGTCGCGTGGCATTGCAAGCAGCTATCGGTGACCCGCGTGACCTTGGGAGGCTGGTCACCGAACGGTGGCTCGAGGATATAGAAGACGGGACCCAATTTCTCGTCTTCAATAATTACCTCCACCTTTCCCCCGGGCACCCAGCCGACGTAGGCATCCATAGAAAAATAGAGTGAGCGCGGATTCCGTTGGTTGATCAGTGAGTTCTGCAAGCTCGTTTTTGAGAAGACAAGAACTTGCGATGCGGTGGGGACATCGAGCTTCTCAAGCACCGCACGAAGGAAGCTTTTCCCGTCCGATGGCGGAACGACCCAGTCGCCGGTCTCGATCTGAGCGGCAAGCTTCGCCATCTCATCATGGCTCGCTGTTTCAGAATATCTGATGGGAGGCAGCTCAAAAAAATCCTGCCCCGCCCTCAGGTTGAGTGAGATGATGACTGTGAAAATCGTAGCAATTTTGGCAACCATGAGCTTTGTCTCAACTACGCTGGAATCCCTCAAAATCTATCGTGACCTCCTTCACCGCACGGACGGTGTGCCCGGCCCGGTCAAGGACCGTGGGACGGTTCTTTCCCAGGGTTTGTTGATCAGGAAAGTCCAGTCCGAGCAAAGCCCGCCCCACCCGTTCACCGGAGTAGGTGTAGTTGAAGTAACAGAGACTGGCGAGAGGGCTCATCGTCTTCATAAACCCCAGCAGAGCCCCGGCCCGCTCCGGGAATTCCACTTCTATGAACAAGGGCGACTGGAAAAGAGAAGGAGTAAAAGGAATGAGGCGGTAATTCGATTGAGGACGACCGGTCACATCCACCGCCGTCGTTTTTCTCCGGCCCACCCACCCGGCGAATTCCTGCTCTTGTTCCTCGGGAACGTGAAGAGTGAGGACCGGAGTCTGCGGGTCCTTCGACGTGCGCCCGTATTGCAGATCGGTAATACTAATCCCGTCGGGCAGATCCGCGAGGAGCTTCACCAGCGACCCCTTCTCTTCGGAAATCGAAAATCGCCAACTGCGATCCTCCCGGGGATTAATTCCTGCCAATCTGGAAATATCAGTCAACTTGGCAAAATCCATATTCGCGCCACAGAGGATGGTGAGGACCTTTTCGTCCTTTCCGACGTTGCCAGCACGGAAGTCCTTCAAATAGGCGGCCAAGCTCATCGCCCCGCTGGGTTCGGGAATCACCCGCAAGCCATCCCAATGGGCCTTGATCGCAGCCGAAACCTCTTGATTGGTCACGGTGATAATTCCATCCAACTGGCTCCGGCAAATTTCGTAGGTGAGCTCCCCGACCTTGGTCACGGCGGTGCCATCGCAAAAAACATCCACATAATCCAAGGCGACGGGACCATTCGCCGCAAAGGCCGCCGACATCGAAGCCTGGTCAACACCCTCGACGCCCATCACTTTGACCTCCGGCCAGGAACTTTTCAGCAGCGTCGCGACCGCCGCAGCCATTCCTCCTCCTCCAATCGCAACGTAGACGCGGTCGAAAGGTCCCTCGCCCGAAGTGAAAATCTCGTCCGCCAAGGTTCCCTGCCCCGCCATGACCTTTAACGAGTCATAAGGTGGAATAAAGGTCGCTCCGGATTCTTTCGCGAATTCCAAGGCCGCCTCCTGCGCTTCCGAAAAACTATCACCCACCAGATCAATCGACACATGATCCCCGCCATGCTCCAAAACCGCCCGCCGTTTTACCTGCGGCGTCGGCTTGGGCATGAAAATCCGGGCCTTGGCTGAGAGCCTCCGCGCCGCCAGCGCGATTCCCTGCGCGTGATTGCCGGCCGAAGCCACCACGACCCCGCCGGCAAGCTGGGCCGGAGTCAGACAAGCCATCGCATTATAGGCTCCCCTCCACTTATAGGCTTTGATCGGCCCCAGATCCTCCCGCTTGACCCAGACCGGGTTTGGAATCCCATCGACGACCATGGACTGCAACGGCGTTGCCTCGCCCACCTGGTAGACCCTTGCCCGGGCCTGATGAATCTCCTCCCGAAGCTCACCCGCTAAATCTCGCTCGCTCACGGCCGCTTCATTGCAGAAAACCGCTCGAAGATCACTCCCCAAAAAGCAACTTTCCCGTAAATGCAGCAGCCCCGTTGATCTCCGAAGAAACCAATCAGGGCTGCTGTCCCCCCCAAATTGCTAAAATCTGAAGCGAGGATGCTTCCTTTTTCTGCCAGTCACAAGCCCCATTTTCAAAAAAATTACTGGGTTCCATGAAGGAATTTCCCTGTTCAAGGGTTTCGTCCTCCATAGAGTCCCGAGCGAAATGAGCGACGACCACACGTCCCCCCCGTCAAATTCCACTTCCGAAGAATTAATCGCCGTCAGACGCGCAAAACTCGGGAAACTCAAGGAATTGGGCATCGATCCCTATGGTGCCGCCTTTGAAACCGACACGACTCCCGGAGGCCTGAAAGGCGGATTTTCCAATGACCTCGCGGTAAAACTCGGCGGTCGCCTCCTGGCCATCCGTGACATGGGCAAATCCGTCTTCGCGACCCTTGGCGATGCCCACGGACGCATCCAAATTTACCTCAATAAGAAGGAACTCTCCGAAACCGACTGGGCTGCCTACCAATGCCTGGACCTCGGAGATTGGATCGGCGTGCAGGGCGTCACGTTTACCACCGGAAAAGGGGAACCCTCGGTGAAGGTTGAAAAACTCACCGTTCTCTCAAAGGCCCTCCGCCCCATGCCGGACAAATGGCACGGCCTGAGCGACCGCGAGACCAAATACCGCAAGCGTCATCTCGACCTCATGTCGAACCAGAAAAGCGCAGACCTCTTTGTGCTCCGCTCCAAAATCGTCGCGGAGATCCGTAACTTCCTGCACGCAAGAGACTACCTCGAAGTAGAGACTCCCATGCTGCACGACGTCGCTGGTGGTGCCGCTGCCCGCCCCTTCCAGACCCATCACAACGCTCTCGATATGCCGCTTACGATGCGGATCGCACCCGAGCTTCACCTCAAGCGCCTCCTCGTCGGCGGACTCACCAAGGTCTTTGAACTCAACCGCAACTTCCGCAACGAAGGGATTTCCCGTCGTCACAACCCCGAATTCACGATGCTCGAAGCTTACCAGGCCTTCGGGGACTTTGAAATCATGGCCGACCTGGTCGAGGAAATGGTCTGCCACCTCGCCGAGAAATTCATCGGGACCCTTCAAATCGAGCACAAGGACGAAAACGGTGAAACGTTCCGCACCCTCGACCTCTCCCGCCCCTGGAAGCGCGCTCCCTACCGTTCCCTCATCAAGGAAGCGGCCGGCGATGACTGGTTCACCCTTTCCCCCGACGAGCGACGCGCCAAGGCCAAGTCCGAGTTCAAACTCGAGATCCACGATCACCTCGAAGACTACGAGGTCACTCAACAGGTCTTCGAGAAGCTGATCGAAGAGCATACCTTCAACCCCTGCTTCGTCACCCACGTCGACTCCAAGCTCATTCCGCTTGCCAAGGAAAATCCGGAAGATCCTTCCATCATCGATGTCTACGAACTCATCATCAATGGTCAGGAGATTTCCCCCGGCTATTCGGAACTCAACGACCCCGACACCCAGCGCCGTCGCCTTCAGGAACAATCAGGCGGCGAAACGCAGGAAATCGACGAAGACTTCGTGGAAGCCCTCGAGCACGGCATGCCTCCCGCAGGCGGCATCGGGATCGGCATTGATCGTCTCATCATGCTTCTCACCGGCGCTCCGACGATCCGCGATGTCGTCCTTTTCCCGCAGCTCAAGCGGAAAGACTGATCAATCAATGTCCCCTGACGCTTTTTTACCCCACCCCTTTCCCGGGAAAGGGGGCTTTTTTTCCAAAAAGATCTTGCCAAATCATCAATAAAAGCATCAATTGATGGCGTGAGAACGACCATCAACATTGACGACTCCTTACTGGAAAGAGCTGCTGCCTTCACAGGCATCGAAGAGCGTTCCAAGCTGGTCAATGCTGTTTTCGAGTACTTTGTTGCGGCAGAGTCAGCAAAACGGCTCAAACGGCTCGGCGGCGCCATGCCTGATTATTCGGTTCCTGACCGCTCCCAGCGGGGCGCTCCCATCCCGGCAAGCACTCTCAACGAGGAGCATTGATCCCTCATGGCTGTGCTCGTCGATACCAACGTTTGGATCAAGCATTTCAGGAACACCAATCCCTTGCTCGGTGACTTGCTTGAGGAAAACGAAGTCCTGTGCCATCCCGTCGTGATCGGTGAGCTTTCAATGGAAAACCTTGCCAATCGTGACCTCGTAATCCGGGATTTCTGTGCTCTCGCCCGTCCTCAGGAAGCCTCGTGGGCAGAAACCCGCCATCTCGTCGAATCGCGCCAACTGTATGGCAAAGGTCTGCAATGGAACGACGTCCTCTTGCTGGCCTCGTGCATCATTTCCCAAGTCCCGCTCTGGACTCTGGATCTCAGGCTCGCCCGTCAAGCCAGCCTCGCCGGGATTGGATTTGCAGGCTGAGTGAATACGCCTTTGCCAGAACCCATAAAATCGGGTAAGCGGCACTCGTTATTGGCCAACACGCCACACCATTTCCCCACAATGCTCGACATTAAGCTCATCCGCGAAACCCCTGATCTTGTCAAAGAACGCCTCGCCAATCGCCACGATGGCTCCGCTGACCTGATTGACGAAGTACTAGCCTGCGACGAGATCCGTCGTAAAAACGAAACCGAAAAGCAGGCCCTCCAATCGGAGCGCAAAAAGACTTCCAAGGAAATCGGCATGCTCCGCGCCAATGGCGAAGACTCTTCCGGCATCGAAGCCGAGGTGAAAAAGATCGGCGATGCCATCAAGGCCCTCGACGACGAAGCCTCCAAGGCGGGCAATCGCCAAAACGAGCTTCTCCTCAATATCCCCAACCTTCCCCACCCCGACTGCCCCATCGGCAAAGACGAGGAATCCAACCCCGTCATTCGGAGCTGGGGCGAAAAGCCAAAAATCACCGAACCCCGCGACCACCTCGAAATCGCGGAAGCCAAGGGACTCATTAGCTTCGAAGACGGTGCCCGCCTCTCCGGTTCCGGCTTCGCCGTTTACCGCGGCAAAGGTGCCAAACTTCAACGCGCCCTCATTCAATTTCTTCTCGACCTGCAAACCAGCGAGCACGGTTACGAGGAAGTCAGCGTCCCCCACCTCGTCAAGCGCGAGTGCATGGAGGGCACCGGCCAGCTCCCGAAGTTTGAAGACGACATGTATGGCATTGGAAACAACGAGCAATTCCTCATCCCGACCGCCGAGGTTCCCGTCACCAACCTTTACCGCGACACCCTGCTCGCTGAAGACGACCTTCCCATCAAGCTCACCGCCCAAACTCCCTGCTTCCGCCGCGAAGCCGGAAGCGCCGGACGCGATAACCGCGGCATCATCCGCATGCACCAGTTCGACAAAGTCGAGCTCGTCCAAATCGTCCACCCCGACCTGTCCTTCGCTCTCCTCGAAGAACTCACCGGCCACGCGGAAGCCGCTCTTCAAAAACTCGGCCTTCACTATCAAGTCATCGAACTCTGCACCGGCGACATCGGATTTTCCTCGTGCAAAACCTTCGATATCGAAGTCTGGGCCCCCGGCCAGGGCAAGTATCTCGAGGTCTCCAGCTGCTCCTGCTTCACCGACTACCAGGCCCGCCGCATGAAGCTTCGCTTCAAGGACGCCGATGGCAAAAACCAGTTTTGCCACACCCTCAACGGATCCGGCACCGCCCTTCCCCGCCTCCTTGTCGCCCTCCTCGAACAACACCAGGACTCCGATGGCAACATCGCCATCCCCGAGGTTCTCCAGCCCTACTACGGGTCGGCCACTCTCTAGGCGCCCAGCTCGACGGCTTCACCAAGAGGTCTTGCCTCCCTGCTCCTCAGTACCCAAAGCTCCGGGAAAGAAGCCTGCGATAGCCTTCGCCGGGCACTCAAACCACCCCGACAAACACAGAAGGGCCTCAAAATACTTGCTTCCCCCCGATTCATCGCTAAAACCGCCGCCCCACGTGGCCAACTCTCTTAAAATCGCCCTGCCGAAAGGCAGCCTTCAGGAACCGACTCTCAAATTACTCGAGAAGGCGGGCTACAATATTTATACCTCGGACCGCGGCCTTCGCCCCACCTCCGATGACGACGGTCTCGATATTTACATGATCCGGGCTCAGGAAATTGCCCGCTACATCGATCAAGGATTCATCGACTGCGGGATCACCGGACTCGATTGGGCCTACGGACACGATGTCGACCTCGTCGATCTCGCCGAGCTGCCCTACTCCCGCTCCTCCACCCGCCCCACCCGCTGGGTCCTTGTGGTCCCCGAAGATTCCCCCATCAAAACCGTTCACGACCTTGAAGGCAAACACATTGCCACCGAGGGAATTGAAATCACCAAACGCTATCTTGCCGAAAAAGGCGTCAACGCGTTCGTCGAATTTTCCTGGGGGGCGACCGAAGTCAAAGTACCCGACCTCGTCGATGCCATTGTCGATGTTACCGAGACCGGAGCTTCCCTCCGCGCCAACAAGCTGCGCATCGTCGACGAACTCCTCTCCTCCTTCCCCCACTTTTACGCCAGCAAGGCCGCCTTTGCGGACGAATGGAAGCGCGGTAAAATGGAACGCATGGTCATGATGATCAAGGGCGCCCTGGAAGCTCGCGACAAAGTGGGCCTGAAGCTCAACCTCCCGGAATCCTCTCTCGATGCCGTCCTCGAACGCCTTCCTTCCCTTCGCCGCCCCACCGTGGCAAGGCTCGCGGAAGAGGGATGGCTTGCTATCGAGACCATCATTTGCGAAAAGGTCGCCAGGAACTTGATCCCGGACTTGAAAGAACTCGGCGCCGAGGGTATTATCGAGTATCCTCTTAACAAAATTGTTTCCTAACTCACTCTAAATCAATCGGAATTGCGGTTTCATAAATCCGCAGAACTTAACCACCTACCAAAAAAAACTATGGGCAACCTCAAGAAACGTCGGAAGACCAAAATCAGCAAGCATAAGCGCCGCAAGCGCATGAAGGCCAATCGCCACAAGAAGCGCCTTCGCTACAAGTCCTAGGGGCCTTGCCTTTTTCGGTCAGGCAGACCGCCACTCTTCTGCCATCGACACCGCCGGTTTTCCCGGCGGTTTTGTTTTATCAAGCCAAAGATCCATAAGCAGGGATTATACTTCCTCCTTTACCTAAAATGAGTAGCTCATCGAGAAAGCTCGTCCATGATGGTGACGTTAAAACATAAGTTATGAAAACGGAATCCGATAGCATCCTGAGGGCCTACATGAACGAGATCGCCAAGACCGATCTTCTCACGATCGAGGAAGAGCTGGAACTCGCCGAACGCATCAAAGATGGTGACGACGAAGCCCGTGATCACATGATCCGCGCCAACCTTCGCCTCGTTGTCAAAATTGCACGGGATTACTCAAACTACGGTCTTCCCCTCGCTGATTTGATCTCGGAGGGCAACATCGGCCTCATGAAGGCGGTTGAGAAATACGAGCCGGCCAAGGGCGGCAAGCTCAGCACCTATGCCGCTTGGTGGATCAAGCAGTCCATCAAGCGTGCCCTCTCGAACCAGAGCAAGACGGTGCGTCTTCCGGTCCACATGGTGGACAAGATCGCCCGTCTCCGGAAGATTTCCACCGCTCTGACCGAAGAATTGGGTCGCGAACCGTCCGACACCGAGCTTGCCGAAATTCTCGGCATTCCCCGCAAGAAGCTCGCCATGCTCAAGCAAGCCGCCCAGCGCCCGACCTCTCTTGATGCCCCAATTGGTGATGAGGACAGCGGCACCTACTCGGAGACGATCGGTGACTCATCCGCTATCGACCCCCTCGAAGCTCTCGCTTCAAAGGAAATGCACGGAGAACTCGACGGACTTCGCAGCCTTCTCGACCAGCGCGAAACCAGGATCATCGATGCTCGCTTCGGACTCGACGGCAAAAAGCCCATGACGCTTGAAGAAATCAGTCGTGACTTCGGGGTGACCCGGGAGCGGATCCGCCAGCTGCAAAACAAGGCGCTCGACAAAATGCGCACCGCCTTGGGAAAGAAGGAGAATCCCATTCCAAAGCTGAGCTCGTAGGGCCTCCCAATCATCAATCTTTTCAAAGGGCGGAGGAAACTCCGCCCTTTTTGTGGGCTGGCTTCCTGGTCGCCAAATCGTAAATTCTACCCAGCCCATGTCCAAAGCCCTTCCCAACCCCGTCGGCCCCGTCTTTTCACTTCCTCCGCAACTGCTCATCGAAGGAAAAGCAGCCTCCCGCGAAAGCCCCCGCCTCCGCGTGATGCAACCGGTGCAGAGAAACCAAGAGGCACGGGTGCAGCGCCTCCTTAACTTCCTCCAACCGGGAACCTACGTGCAGCCTCACTGCCATCCGCTCCCACACGCCATCGAATCAATGTGTCTCCTCTCCGGAGCGCTCGACGTTCTCATCTTCGATCAGGACGGCACCCCGACCGCCCGTTACCCGCTCAATCGGCAACTCCCGCTCATCGACATCGAGCCGGGCACGTGGCACGGTCTCATCGTCCGAGCAGCAGACACCGTCATTTTCGAAATCAAACACGGCCCCTACGATCCGAACACCGATAAAACCTTCGCTTCCTGGGCTCCTCCCGAGGGAAGTCCGGATGCCCCAAAGTATCTTTCAAAACTCAGCCTCTGGGGTGCGTCCGGTGACCTTTAATAGGGCAAATGCTTCCGCTGGTTCACCAGCCAAATGCATTGGTAGGGACGCATGATCAGCTCCGGGATGGTGGGATCAATCGGTTCGCCTGAAATCAGATCCAGCCAGTCCTCCGTGCCAATCAAGTTCACACTCGAGATCGGAATGCGCTGCTCCTCATCCGAGACATTGTGGAAGCAAAAGATGGAACTCCGGCGATCCAGTGACTGACGCCAAAAGGCGAAAACCCCGTCGTCAAAATGCAAGGTGAACTGCGTCGCGCTCGGGTGAAACGCTTTCTGCTTTTTGCGAATTCCAATCAATTGGAGCATTTTTGCGAGAACCCGGGCATGGGGAGAGTCAGGGTCATCTAAAACCTGGTCCAACTTCTCAGCGTCCCATTGATGGCGATTAATATGACGGTTGTGCCCGGTCTTCTCAACCCGCTCCAAATCATTCCGCGTTCCGAGAAGGCTGTGAATGTAAAAGGCAGGCACTCCTTCGAGCGCAAGGAGAATGGCATGGGCACAGAATAAGGGAGCCTCGCCACCGAGCGCATCAAAGAGACTGATGTTGATTTCATACGGCCGCTTAACACCTCCCGCCAGCGCCCTTTCAGAAATCCGGGCACCCCGGGATTTCATCAGTTCAACCAATTCATCAATTTCCTCGTCCTGCAACAAACCTTCGGCAGGGCGAAGCCCGATACCATCATGCGAGGCAATGAAATTGAAATACACCGTTCCCGGCTGGGCCGGGGGCATCCGCATCAGCCACTGCTTCAAGTGAAACGAACTCCCCGTGACGAGCGCATGAAGCAAAAGCGGAGGGAGGGAGAAATTATAAATCCCGTGAGCCTCATTGGAGTTTCCGAAGTATGCGAGGTTTTCCTGATTCGGAATGTTTGTCTCGGTGATGATGATGGCATCCGGCTTCACGTGCTCGATCAAGGTCCGGAAAAGGCGAACCAGCTCATGGGTCTGCGGGAGATTAATGCAGCGGGTCCCGATCTCCTTCCAAACAAAGGCCACCGCATCGAGCCGAAAAATACTCACCCCGTGCTCAAGATGACTCCGAATAATCTTCACAAGCTCCACCAATAAATCGGTCTCGGCAAAGTTGAGATCAATCTGATCGTGCCCAAAAGTACACCAGACGTGCTTCAGCCCCGTTGGCGTCTCCGTGGCGCGCAGGAGATCGGAAGTTCGCGGCCTCACCACCTCGCTTAAATCGGCATCCGGGGAGGCTTCCACAAAATACCGACACCCCGGCTCCTCGCCATTTTCAAATTGCACAAACCATTTGTGCGATGACGAACAATGGTTCACCACTAGGTCCGACATGATGACATAATTCTCAGCCAGCGCTTCAATGTGCGACCAATCGCCCAACTCGGGCTTCACCATATCGTAATCGGAAACGGCAAACCCATCATCCGAGGTCCACGGAAAATAGGGCAAGACATGCACCCACGAAATGGCATCTCCCAATCTCTTCTTCAGAAACCGCGCGAGCTCTTCCAAAGGCTTGGCACCCTCCCGCTGAAAAGTATTCCCGTAAGTAATGACGGCGATGTCCTGTTCCGACCAATGATTCTCAAACGGAACCGGTTCAAAAAAGTGCTCCCGCAAGCGCATCGCATCAATCAAGCGTCCAATCAGGTCCGCGTGATCCCCCTCCCCGTAAATGGCGGTGAGATGCGTTTCAATTCGCAGGATCAGTTGGTCAAGCGGACTCATGATTTATGAAAATTCTTTCTGATCTTCCTCCACCGCCTCGATCAAGCGGGCATACACATCAGGCATCGCACTCTGCACCCGCGACCAGCTGGGAATGAAGGGCTTCTCGTGAGGCGAACTCAGGAACATCTTTCCAGCCGTGATGATGTTCTCCGCGAAAAGCTCCACCGCTTCTTCCTCCTTGTGCACGTCGAGCTCCAGCCCGTTCATGATGGCGTCGTTCTTGTAACGTTCCACAAAATCCAAGGCATTCCGGTAATAGGCCGCCTTGAGCGTTCGGAACATCTCTTTGCTGAAGACCGTGCCCCTGACCGCCATTTTTCGGAAGAGCAGCTTGCAGATGTCGATCGACATCTTCGAGAGCCCTTTGGCCCGGTCGTCGGTGGAAATATCTTGGTGCTTGTGGTCGTAAACCTCGGCAATATCCACTTGGCACAACTTGTTGTTGGAGTAATTCCGGAACATCTCCGAGAGCGTTCCCATCTCCAATCCCCAGTCACTGGGCATCCGGATGTCCGGAATAACACCCTTGCGGAAAGAAAACTCACCCGCAAGAGGATAACGAAAACCATCGAGATACGTGAGGTAATCACTCGGCCCCGTGACCTGCTCGAGGGAGCGCAGCAACGGGGTCACCAACAACCGGGTGACCCGCCCGTTCAGGCTGCCATTGGCAATCCGGGGATAGTATCCCTTCGCAAATTGGTAACTAAACTGAGGGTTCGCCATCGGGTAAATCAACCTCGCGAGAAGCGAACGATCGTAGGTCACGATATCGCAATCATGCAGGGCAATCGCTTCCGCCCGGTCCGTCGCCAACATATAGCCAAGGCAATACCAGACGTTTCGCCCCTTCCCTTCCTCCTCCGGCGCCACGCCGTGGGATCGCAACTCGGCATGGAGCGTCCGCAATCTGGGACCATCGTTCCAGAGAACCCGGTGATGCTGCGGCAGCTCTTTGAAAAATCTCAAGGCCTCACGATATTGACGCTCATCCGCCCGATCCAAACCAATCACGATTTGGTTCAAATACGGAACCTGTTTCACTTCCGCGAGAATCCTGGGCATCGCATCCGTCTCCAGCTCCGAAAAAAGAGAAGGCAGGAGCAAGCCCATTGGCCGCCGTTCCGAGAATTTGACCAACTCGGATTCGAGTTCCTCAAGTGGTCGTTGAGTCAAATTGTGAAGTGTGGCAACCGAGCCGCCCTGGTGAAAATCAGCCATATCGTCGTGGGTCTTTCTGTCTGCTAAGGTTTGTTAAAATGATCGAGAATCTTGGTCATCGCCTCGGCCCATCCCCTGGGTCCGGTCCCGGTGCTGCGAAGAAACTCCCCATCAGTCTCCAGAACGTATCCGTCCGGAGAGGCAACAATGACCCCGATGTCAGCCCGCTCCAGCATCGCGAGATCATTGGGCCGGTCGCCCAGCGCGATGATGGCATAATCGTCTTCAAAATAGGCCAGCGGCTTCCCTTTGTCGGTATCTCCAAGAACATGTAAAAAACGCCCTCCCCGGAGAGTCTGCAAACCCCGTTTTCGGATCTCTTCGCAAAATTCATCCTCCTTCTCCGGCGTATCCTGCCACACCAGGGGCTCGCTAAATTCCCGATCCGCCGACCGAAACGCGGAAATCCGATCCAACCCGGTCCACTCCATGATTTCCTCCAACTCGACATCAGCGTAGCCCGTGAATTTGAAATCCTTCTTAAACTCTGCCAACACCTCCAAAATCTCCGCCCGCAGCGTGCCGTAAACCGTCACCTCGTCCCCGTCATAAAGCGCGGAACCGTTCTCGATAATAAACGCGTTCTCATTCCCAAACCTGCTCCGCATCCCCAGCCACTCGGCCTTCGTCTTGCTCGTATTGACGACCAAAGGAATCCCACTTTCGTCCATCCGGTCCAACAACGGCAAAACCTCTGCAAAGCTGTAATCACGATGATCCAACAAGGTTCCATCGAGGTCACTGACCACGATTAACTCCTTTTTTCCCTCGGCCATCGCCGTTTGTTAGCTGATCCCGTGCCAAATGTGAATCCGACTTCTCCCGATTCCTTGCTCTTCCCGCCAGATACGCGACCCTCCCGCATGCCCGAACTCGCCGAAGTCGAACTCGCCCGCCGCCAGTGGGCCGCCTTCCATCACGAAACCGTCACTTCCCTGGATCTCCACCCCAAGGCCCGCATCTACCGTGACTGCCCTTCGCCCGCCCTTCGCATTCTCGAAGGCAAAAAGCTTCTCTCCTCCAAAGCCCACGGCAAGCGCATGCTCTTCACCTTCGGCCCCGGGCTTCATCTCGAAGTCCATCTCGGCATGTCCGGCAAACTCTCCACCGCCTCCACTGGTCACGAAGTCCAAAAGCACGACCACCTCATCCTGCGCACGCCCCAAGCAGCCCTCATTTTCAACGACTATCGCATGTTCGGCCGCGTCATGCTCCACGACTGCGCCGATCCCTGGGCCGACTTCCCGCCCCAACCCCAGGATTCCAAATTTTCCCTCGCCCGCGTTCGTAAACTCATCGAACGCCATCCCAAGAAGCCGCTCAAAGCCCTCCTCCTCGACCAAAACGCCTGCCCCGGCATCGGCAACTGGATGGCCGACGAAATCTGCTGGCGTCTCGGCCTCCATCCCGCCATCCCCACCGCCCAACTCGAACCCGCCCCCCTTCGGAAGGAAATCCGCTACGTCACCCTCGGTGCCCTCAAACATGTCGCCGAGAAAAATCTCACCGCCTCCGCCGACGGCTTCGCACCCGGAAGCTACGTCGCCAACGTCCCTCCCAAAAGCTGGCTCTTCCAGCACCGCTGGAAGAAAGGCGGCACCTGCCCGAGATGCCAAACCGCCCTCGCCCGCGACACCATCGCCACCCGCACCACCGCCTGGTGCCCCACCTGCCAGCCTGACTTAATAAGACCATGATCCAACCAGCCTCAGCCCGTCTATCAGCAGTCGTAGCCCTCCTTGCCGGTGTTCTCTGGCTCACGCTCACCCTCTTTTTCCCACTCAAAAATGCCGTTGAAAAGGGGATCACAATCTCATTGGGACTGATATTTTTCACTCTTGTCATCGCCATGATGACCATTCCCGGAATCTTTGCAATCTACGGCGGATACTCGCTTCTCCGCAAAAAAACCAAACGCACGATCAAAACTGCCGTGGGGGCCACCTCGATTTTACTCGCAACGATAGGCGCTGGACTCCTTCCCGGTCCTTTGCATTCCATCGCGTATCTCCCTACCCTCCTCGCGATTTCGCTCCCCCTCTATATCCTCTGGTCCAAGGCCATCATCAAACGGGAAGAACTTGAACCGCCCCGCCCTGGAGAATTTATAGGTTCAGGGATCATCGCGGCCATCGCCTTCGTGATCTATTCCACACTCAGCGAAAGCATCGACCTTCTCTACCCGCAGGGAAATTCGCCCAAAAAAGCCGGTCATCTTGGTGAGGCCGCTTTTGTCTTTGGCCCAATTCTTGCCGCCGTCCTCTTCTACAAGGTCGCCATCTTTTTCTGGATCCAACGGACGACCCGATAATATTCAAGAGGGCCGCTTGCATTCGAGCCCGTTTGCACGTCGATTACCCACGTGAAAAAGCTCCTCTTCTGGCTGGCCTCCCTCGGTCTCCTCCAAGCCGACGACCCGCAATGGTTTCGCTACCCCGCCCTCTCGCCTGACGGCGCAACCATCGTCTTCACCCACGGCGGCGATCTCTACTCCGTTCCCAGCACCGGAGGAAAGGCCACTCCGCTGACGCTGCACGTCGCCCGCGATTACGCCCCCGTCTGGTCTCCCGATGGCTCAACCATCGCCTTCGCCTCGAATCGTCACGGGAACTACGACCTCTACACCATCTCCTCGTCAGGAGGCGATGCCACCCGCCTGACCTTCCACTCTGGCGACGACATCCCCTCCGCCTTCACCCCCGACGGCAAGGCCATCGTCTTCTCGGCCACCCGCCAGGACCCCGTTGCCTCGCTCGACATTCCCAACCGGCGCATGGGCGAACTCTATCAAGTCCCCACGGAAGGAGGCCGCGTCTCACAAGTCTTCGGCATCCCCGCCGAGCAGGTCAACTTCTCTCCCAACGGCAAGCAATTCCTCTACCACGACCGCAAAGGCTATGAAAACGAATGGCGCAAGCATCACCAATCATCCGTCACCCGCGATATCTGGCTCTTTGATCGTGAGAAACAATCACATCGCAAAGTCACCCACTTCCCCGGCGAAGACCGCAACCCGGTCTGGCTCGACGACCAACAATTCCTTTACCTCTCCGAGCAAAGCGGAAGCTTCAACATCTGGCAGTCCGCAATCTCAAAGAACGCCCGGCCCAAACAGATCACGAAGCTCGACAAGCACCCCGTCCGCTTTCTCTCCCGATCCAAAAACGGCAAACTTTCCTTCAGCTACCACGGCAGCCTCTACGTGATGGATGCGGTCGAGGCCCAACCCCGTAAGCTCAAGATCACCCTGCAGGCCGATGACAAAACGAACGTCAGCTCGGTCCGGCTTTCCTCCAACATCAGCGAGATCGCAGTCTCGCCCAATGGACTCGAAATCGCCTTCATCTCCCGTGGCGAAATCTTCGTAAGCTCGATTGATTTCGAGATCACCAAACGCATCACCAATACTCCCGAACAGGAACGTTCGGTGAGCTTCCATCCCGACGGACGCCAACTCGTCTACGCCTCCGAGCGCGAAGGAAGTTGGAACCTCTACACCACTTCCATCGCGCGGGATGACGAAAAAACCTTCTACCACGCCACCGTCCTCGACGAAGACGTCCTCCTCAAGACCGACGACGAAACCTTCCAGCCATCGTGGTCACCCGATGGCAAGTCCGTTGCCTTCCTTCAAGACCGCGTGCAGCTCCGCAAGCTCAACATCGACAACCAACTCATCACCACCCTCCTCGACGGCTCCCAGAGTTTTTCCTACTCCGATGGCGACATCGAATTTACCTGGTCACCCGATAGCAAAAACATCCTCTCGATGCGCCTGCAGGACAATCGCTGGGCCGAAAACCTCTACCTCGTGCCCGCCCATGGACTCGGACCCGTCCTCGACCTCACCCAAAACGGCTACTACGACTTCGCCCCGTCGTGGGGCTGGGATGGTGAAGCCATCCTCTGGGTCTCAAACCGTCACGGCCGCAAAGCCCACGGCAGCTGGGGCTCCGATACCGATGTCTACACCGGCTTCCTCAGCGAGCGGGCCTACCGCTATTTCAACCTCAGCGAAGCCGAACTCGAGGAGTTTCAAAAGGATCGCAAAGACGCCAAAAAAGAGAAAAAAGACGAAGACGACAAAGAAGACGAAGACGACAAAGACGACGAGGCTCCAAAACTCTTCGAAGGTCCCACAAACCTCGACCCCAAAGGCATCCTTGATCGAGTCGAGCGCCTCACCATTCATTCCACCGACCTCGAAGGCTATGCCCTCTCCCCCGACGGCACCGCCCTTTACTATCTTCTCGAAGATCGCGAAGAACATCAGGTCTGGGTTCACAAACTCTACGAAGAAGAAACCAAACTACTCGCCTCCCTCGGAAAGGCCAAAGGAGGATCCCCCACCGACCTCATCATCAATCAAGACGGCACCACCCTTTACATCCTCGCCAGTGGTAAAATCACCACCATCGACACCAAAGACGGTAAAACCAAAAACCATGGCAACGGAGGCGAAATGAATCTCGACCTCGCCGCCGAACGATCGGAAATGTTCGAGCACGTCTGGCGTCAGGTTCGCGAAAAATTCCACCGCGTTGATCTCCACGGAGTCGATTGGAATTTCTACGGCGAAGAGTATCGCAAGCTCCTTCCCGCCATCACCAACAACGACGACTTTGCCGAGCTTTTGAGTGAAATGCTGGGTGAACTGGACGCTTCCCACACCGGAGCCTCCCATCGGTCATCACAAAAGATGGGAGACAGCACCGCCTCCCTGGGAGTTTTCGATGACCCTGCCCACGACGGCCCCGGAATTCGAATCCTCGAAGTCATCCCGCGCAGTCCACTCGACCTCTTGGATCGTGAAATTCCGGCCGGAACGATCATCGAAATGATCAACGGCCAACCGATCGGCGCCGGGGAAAACTACTTCGCCCGCCTCAATCGCCTCTCCGGTGAGCGCACCCTGCTCTCCCTCTACAATCCCGCCACCGAAAATCGGTGGGAAGTGGTGATCCGCCCCATCACGCTCCGGGAAGAAGGCGACCTTCTCTACCAACGTTGGCTCAAACGGATGACCGCCCGGGCCGAGGAACTCTCCAATGGAAAAATCGGCTGGGTCCACATCCAGGGAATGAATGACGGAGCCTTTCGCGAATTCTATTCCCGCGTCTTTGGTCACAACTCCGACAAAAAAGCCCTCATCGTCGATACCCGTTTCAATGGCGGTGGCTGGCTCACCGAAGACCTCACCTCCTTCCTCAGCGGAGAACAAGTTCTCAAGTTCTACCCCCGCGGACAGAAGAACCTCGGCGGCATACCCATTTTCCGTTGGACCAAGCCCTCCGCCGTCATCATGGGAGAAGGGAACTACTCCGACGCCCACCTCTTCCCCTACGCCTACAAAGCCCTCGATATCGGAAAACTCGTTGGGATGCCCGTGGCTGGCACCGGCACCGCAGTCTGGTGGGAAACCTTGATTGACCCGTCCCTCGTCTTCGGAATCCCCCAGGTTTCCACCATCGACACGCAAGGTCGCTATCTTGAAAACACCCAACTCGAGCCCGATATCAAAGTCGCCAACACCCCCGAAGACCGTGCCCAAGGCCGGGACCGCCAGCTCAAGAAAGCGGTCGACCACCTTCTCTCGCTCCCAGACCCCGAGCCATGGCCCCTCCCGGAGCAGGAATAGAATGGGTGCTTAAAAAAAACAGGCTCCCCCCTATTCCCTTCCGACGCATTCCGGGAGAAGATCCCGAGAAACCACATTCCACCTAAAGGCCAGCAAACCGTCCGCTCCTTGTGATCTGGCAGGCCATCAAAGAATGACTCCCCGACGACGACCCGGATCTGAACTGGTTCAACCAGAAAAGGGACCCCACCGGCAATGAGCCCGAGTGCTTCGACCAACGTGTGCGCCGTAGCCTCAGACATCCTGACCTACCCATCGACCCAGTGGGTTCGCGGGGATGGCCGTGGAAATGTCATGACCCCATCCTCGCCTTCCCATCCGGCACCAGTCATTCTGATCGCATGCCGCAAATCCAGC